>Ga0308160_10001827_pt1 | contig 27934 bp, 34 predicted proteins | sample PhyFR1_FD_201036 | JGI IMG/M metagenome (GOLD analysis project Ga0308160, IMG submission 201036) | Phyllosphere microbial communities from UC Gill Tract Community Farm, Albany, California, United States - DLSLF.R1 | ecosystem: Host-associated > Plants > Phyllosphere > Unclassified | place: USA... | reverse complement strand
GGAAGCGAGGAAAGGGGGGGTGGGGAGGAAGCAAGCGTTCGAGGGAGGGGGTCGTTCGACGAGTCGGAGGCGGACGATGGCAGTGGCAGGTAAGGACGGTCGAGCGGGTCGTCCAGCCAGCGCACAGGTGAGGCGAGGACGATGGCGAGAAGGAGGGAAGGCGGGAAGAGAAGGGGGATCGTCAGCACAGAGGGTCGAAGCGTCACCGTCTCTCCCCCTCCTCCTCCTTCAACCGCCCCCCCGTCGTCGTCGTCGTCGTCGACCCATCCACCCGACCGAGCCCAAGCTGGGCGAGTAGGTTGGATCGGGCGAGGAGAACCCCAGATGGAGATGTATGACGGACGAGATGAGAGGGAGTGCTCAGGGGGCGGATGGGAGGGCGCATCACACGCTCGCGCCTCGTCCGCTCCTCTTGCGTCTCGCTACGGGCCAGCCTGCCGGTGAGTTCGACCCAGAAGGCCAGCGGTCGACAAGCCGCAAGCCGCTGAGCGGGGACACCAGACAACTCGCGCGGCCGGGAGAGAGACTCACGAAGGACGGGAGGTGGGTGTTGGCGGTGGATCGAGGACGAGGTGGGAGGAGGGGAGGGGAGGGACAGGCAGGGCAGCCAGAGGGCCTCGCGCGCGCGCGCGCTCGCTCGCTCGCTCGCTCGCTCGGCGTCGGCGTCAACGAACCGCCCGCGCGACACGAGTGCGCCGACGACCAGCAGCAGCAGCAGCTTAGGAGCAAGGCTCTCGATCGTTTCAACAGAGGCTCACAGACGGCTGGTCAAGTGCAGTCTGCCGGCGACCCTGGCCCCGACCCCGGCCTGCGTCACGCTGCTGATCCCGACCAACCGCGCAGGAGGTATTGTCGTCGTCTGGCATCCATCCTGATCCATCCGCACCGACCGCCGCAATGAAATTTGGCCCCGACACCTCGCCTCTCCTGACACGAGCCAGCTCTAATCGGCCGACCGCTCAGGTGGGCTCTCTTTCAACGTCTAGCAGGCCTAGCGCGCCCTCGTGCGTGTGGTTATTGTTAGAAGGGCTTGTCCGAGTCGGGCGTCTTGTCCGTGTAGTACTCGTCGAGCTGTGATCCAGCGGGAGCCAGCGGGTCAGCAAGGTAGGGTTGAAGAAGGGAGGAAGGGAACGGACGTAGGGGAGCGGGGCGAGGAGGTTCTTCTGCTCGTTGTGTCGGTGGGGGGCGAGGTAGGGTGAAGACGGCCGATGGCGGGTGGGGTCCAAGGGTCAATAGACGGGGCGCGGTCGAAGGCGCAGAAAAGCCAGGTCAAGAGCGTCGTCAGAACCCGTTTCGATCCGCAAGCCAGACAGCCAGCCAGCCAGCACGAGCCCGACGAGGTCTCGTCGTCGTCGTGAACCGGTCCTGGGCCAAAGGCGGCCACTCGATCGCACGGCCGGCCGGCCGCCCTCAAGCCCGCATGCGAGGACGTACGTAGAAGACCGGGGTCGACGACATGAGGAGCGTCACGGCCGCGCCGGCGCCGGCACCCCACTGTCGCGCAGGCAAGACGCCGGATCGATGGGAGGAGGAGCGAACGGGCGAGGTGGGGCGTCGAGTAGGGCGAGGGTCAGCGATCTGCTTTGAGAGCCGGCAACCAAGGCGAAGGGGAGATCAGTCGGGAAAGTTGAATGAGACTGACGACAGCGAGCGTGGGAGCCCAACGGCCGAGCTTCCTGTTAGCGCCGCGAGGCGACGGAAGGAGCGTGTGAGTTCAGCATGCGAGGATGTCGGAGCCGGGATTGCGGCCAGGGCAGCGGCGGGCGGCAGGGTGGCGCCCAGGCAAGGGTAAAGACCTCCAGGCCAGCATGGGCACCAGGCAGCTGCCGCGCTTGACCCAGCCGGGGCCGAGGGATCGCTTCTAGATAGAAGGCAGGAGGACGTACTCGACACTGCAACAGAACGAAGGAAAGGCGCGCGGCGAGGGAGGCAGGAGGAAGCGGAAGAGGCGAGGCCGGATCGGGAGAGGGGGTCAGCCTGGCTTGGGCCGTCTCGCGCTGAATCTTTAGGAGGGCGGAGGACGGACTTGAACGGCCCAAAGTGGCGCTGGGGACGGAAGACGAGGCGAGGCGACATTACGAGCGAGATAGACGGAAGAGGGAGAGGTGAAGGAGGAGGAGGAGGAGAGGATGGGCGGTTGCTGCTGGGGCAGAGGGTCGAGCTGCTGTGCCGGGCGCCCGTCGCTCTTTGCCTCGCTCGCCGCGCGCTCCGATTCGACCGCCCGCCCGCCTGCCTGGCGAGCCTCCGCGCAGGCAACCCACCAACGACGACGACAACGACGACGACGACGGCACCACCGCCAGACCACCATGGGCCGCCCGTCCGACCTCCCTGTCGAGACGCTCCTCTGCGTCCAGGCGCCCATGGTTCGTTGCTCCTCCCCCTCGGGCTGCACTTTGCATGTCGCTCCTCCTCGAGGCTGACCGCGCTTTGGAATACCCTAGGTCGGCCTTTCAGACCTGCCCTTCCGTGTGCTGTGCGCTCGATGGGGAGCGACGCTGACCTGTTCGTTTGCTGGCCTGCACTCGACCAGGCTCCCTCGTGCTGACCCCCGCGACTGACCGACTTGCCTGGCCCCTTCCCATCGCTTTCTCGCCGCTAGACACGGCCATGTTCCACACCACACCCTTCCTCTCGAACCGCGACTTCCGCGAGCGTGCCCTGCGCGACCTCGCCCTCGGCCGGTCCCTCTGCGCGGCATCGTCGTCCGCCCCCGGGTCGGCGCCCGTCGTCGGCCAACTTGCAGGGAACGATGCGCCGGCGCTCGTCGAAGCTGGCAAGCTCCTCGGCGGACTGGTCGACGCGCTCGAGCTTAATCTAGGGTGTCCGCAGCAGCGCGCAAAGGAAGGCCACTATGGCGCCTATCTGCTGGCCAAGAAGGATCTCCCACTCGTCACCTCGCTCGTCTCGGCCCTGACGACCCTCGCCGTACCGGCGCACGTCAAGTACCGCCTGCCGCCTTCGCCAGCGTCTGCGAGCGAGTACGCGTGTGCGCTCGCGCAAGCAGGCGCGAGGACACTCACGCTCCATGCGAGGCCCGCCGGGTCGCCCTCGCGCCGCCGAGACCTGTATGGCCTGCGGGTCCCGGCCATCGGGGAGACACGGAAGGCACTGAATGGCGAGGGCTGGGGCGATGTGAGGCTCGTCGGGAATGGAGGCGTCAGGGAACGGGCGGACGTGGACCGGCTCAGGGACGAGGCGGGCGTCGAAGGCTGGATGGTCGGCGAGCACCTGGCCGGCAATCACCGGTGTGTCCGGCGCATTCCGCGCACGTCCGTCCCAGCCTCCAGAGGGGATTCTCGGACTAACATCCATGCCCTCCTACATTGCAGCTTTTTCGACCCGACGCAGGCCGGCGCCCGCGCTCTCGAACTCGCAGACGAGTACCTGACGCTCGTCGAAACCTGCCCGTCCGACCTCGTCCCACTTCAATCGGTCCAGCGGCACGTCCGCAACTTTGTCGAAGGCGATCTCCTCTCGTGCGTCCTCCCTGTCTTATTATTGCTGCTCAAATTCACACATGCTGACGTTGGTTCTGACGACTTCGTTGCCCGTCGCCAGTGCTCACACCCGCGTCCGCAAGTCCTTTCTCCAAGATCTCGAAGCCTGTGCCGACCTTGCTGCAGTCCGGGCGCTCTGCGAAAGCGAGACGATCGTCGAAGCCTGGGCGCCGGCTGTGTCGGCCGAAGAGTAGGTTAGTCCAAACCGAGGTGCGGCTCGCAAAGGCGCTGCTGTCGTCGCACGGGAGCTGCTTGCGCTTAAGGTCTGAACGCACGGGATCGAATGTCTGTCCCCACGGGATGCACCTCGTCTTGCCAGGTTGGGCAGGTTCAAGGAGCATGGGCAGAGAGACAGAGTAGGCTTAGAGGGAAGAGTAGGGCAGGGCAGGACAGGGCAGGGCAGGGCAGGGCAGATCAAGCGGCCGTCCCGGGCTGCATGGCGTATGCGTCTGCGAGCGCCCGCTTCCGCTCCGCCTCGTCTGCCGGCTCAAACTTCCAGAACCGACCGGCCTTAGCACGGACTTCGAGCGCCTTCAGTGCGCCCGAGACGGTCTCGGGGAGGTTGGCCGAGCCAAAGTCGGCGGACAGCGAGTTCGCCAATGGGAAGTGCTCAGCTGACCAAAAGTCGTCTGGCCGGTAGGTTGCGCCTTGCGCAGAGCGGCCGTCGTCCCTGAAAAGCGTCTTGAAGTCGATGTCGAGCGTCTTGTTCTTTCGGTGCGGTGGGACGACAGGCTCGGGCCTGTCAGCGAGCCACCATTTTGAAGCGTGCCGAAAAAGTACGACGGACCTCAGTCGTAAAGTTGACGATGGCGACAGCGAACGAGCCATCGCCGACGGCGGCTTTCCAGATCTGGACCTCGCCCGGGCCACCTGTGACGTGGATAAGTGGGTTCGCGCCACCGACGGTGCCCTGGTGGAAGGCGATGAGGGCCTGCATCCAAGAGAGGAAGGTCAGAGGCAGGACCCAGGGAGGGCAGCCACTCTACTAGCCCACTTTGTTGCCAAGGATGCCGAGCGTCAGGTCGTCGAGCTTTGTCAGGTCGTTGCCCATGATGAGCGGCGATTTCATCAAGGCTGTCGTCGTCGGCGCTGACGGTCAGCTCGCGACCGACAAGCAAGAAGGAACAGAGGCAGAGGGCCGCACCCCACATCGAGAAATGCACGATTTGCTCGTCCGTCGTCATCCCGCCGCGGCCGACCTCGAGCATGTCTTGGTCAGGCCAGCAGCCTGTCATTTGAAAAACAGTCCGTAATCAGTTTTAGCAAGCAACGGTTCAGCGACAGGTCGCACGCACCTCGAACGGCCTTCTGCATGATGGGCGAGGCCTTGTCGATGATGTTGGCGACCGAGCAGCCGTATCCCTCGGGCGCGGTCGTCCAGGCCGTCTTGGGGCACTGGGGTTTGTCGTCGTCAAAGGTGTCGTCGATGTCGCCCGTCGTCCGGTACGAGTTTGAGATGCTCGACGCCCAGGTCCAGACCTGGTCCTGGCCCCAGTTGCAGAGCGAGTACCAGATCGGCCGATCGGTTGCGAGGAGGGCGTCCGACATCGTCTTGTACCGCCGGAACGAGAGGTCGGGCGTGCCGTGGAGACCGGCCGAGAAGCAGTTGTCGTACTTGAGGTAGTCAAAGCCCCAGTCGGCGTAGGCCTGGGCGTCAATCTCCTCGTAGCCGAGCGAGCCAAACTGCAGGGCGCATGTGTGGTCGCCGGCCGACGAGTAGATGCCGGCCTTGAGGCCCATCGCGTGGAGCTTGTCGGTCAGTTGCTTCAAGCCCGACGGGAAGCGCTTCTCGTCGTAGTGCGGCTTGCCATCGGCGTGCCGGGCCGAGGCCTGCCAGCAGTCGTCGATGAGGACATCTGGCGGTCGCAGCGCCGAGGGGTCCCGTCAGTCGCTGTCGCTGGAGGCACCGCGCAGCAAGCGCGGCATCGAAAGGGCTTCGTCCCTTTCAACCGGGCCGAGCCGGGCCGCTCTAGCAGGCCCATTGATACGGGGAGGCCTCTTCCGGTCGCCTGACGGACGCACAGGTGTAGCCGAGATCGCGGAGGCCGGACGAAACGAGCTTCTCGGCGGCGGAGGTGATGGTCTCCTCGCTGATGGCGCAGCCGAAGCTGGGCGTAGGGAGGGGAGGGGGGGAGTTAAGGATCGCCGCTTGAGCCTCGACATCAGCCGAACGAGAGCGGAAAGAAGGACTCACTTGTTCCAGGTATTCCTGCCAGATGTGTCGAGGCCACGGGGCAGGTCGGGTCAGTGACGGCTTCGGCCGGAGGCTCCGCTCAACCAGACGACTTGCCAGCCCATCTGAGGCACCATCCCCAGGCCATTGTAGCTGACGTTAGGCAGGCCAGTGATGCCCTCGAGCACGTTGTTGAGCTGGAGCGGGGCGGATGCAGCCGGAGAGACGGTCGCGTTCAGGAAGGGCATGATAGTTGGGTTGCCGAGCAGCTGCTGCTGGGGGAGGTCGAGGGCCATTGGCGGCGGCGGCGGCGGCGGCGGCGGCGGCGGCGGCGGCGGCGGTAGGGTACGGAGGTCGGCTCTTGCGAGGGTGCGGTCGGACGCGTCGAGGATGAGGAGCGAGTGTACAGGGGTCGGGACAGAGGTGAACCGGACGGAGAGCGATGCCGCTGCTTCTACTGGCCGGCGATCTACAAGGTGAGGTGAGGTGTTGCGAAAGAGGACGAGGTGCGCTCGGGCTTGCCTCCGCCTCGCTGGGCCGGCCGATTCTCGGAGGCAGGCCGACGGGGCTGCTGCGCGTCCCCCTCCAGACGACAGACGTGGGTCGAACGGCGCACAAGGGACCATCATAGGTAGGAACAACGTAGTCTACAGATGGCAAGGACAACAGGAGGGGGCGATGAAGGGGGGTCGTTTTGACGGGCCGGCCCGGCTGAGGGTCTCAGTCCTCGTCGCAGACCTTCCACTGGAACCAGACGCCGATGGACCGGAACGGCCGCCAGCTCTCAGTCAGGGCTTCCATCTCGGCCGGGGTGAGGTAGGCGCCGCCTTTGGCCTTTTTACCCGCGAGCCGCGACTTGAGAAGCTCGAGCGTGAGGCCCTCGGGCAGAGGGCGGGGCGCATACACAGGCAGAGCGGGCGCCAGGTTATGAAGAGTCGACGCGGGCGAAGTAGACGTCGAGGCCGCCGGCGTTGGCAGGGCGAGGTGCGGTGGGAGTTGAGCCGGTGTCGTCGACGGTGAGAGTGGCGTCGTCAGGCTGAACGCCGGCGGGTAGTTGGGCGCCCCGCCGCCGTCGGTCGAGGTGTGCGAGGGCAGGCTGTGCGGCGTCGTCGGTGCGGGCGGTACGACGAGCGAGAGCGGTGTCTTGGGGTCGTGCGACTGGATGATCCACGACAGCAAGCCCTTTTGCACACCCAGGTCTCCGGTTGGGAGGATGTCGGGCCGGTGCAAACTGAACATCTGGAACATGTCGACCGTCCAGGGTCCGATCCCGCGGATGGCGATGAGCATCTCGCGGACCTCGTCGTCTGTCGCCGCCGTCAGCCGCGCGGCGCTCAGCGAGCCGTCGGCAAAGCGCTCGGCGAGGCCGAGCACGTACTCGGCCTTGCGCGTGCTAAGGCCGGCCGCCTTGAGTGTGAGAATCCGGTCGCCGGGCAGGGCGAGCACCTGCTCGGGCGTCGGAAAGAGGTGCTCGTACGCTGACGCCGTCGTCGGGTCGTGCTTCTCGGGTAGAGCGGCCGGGAAGAAGAGGCGGATGAACTTGTGCTTGATCGAGCGGGCGGCGAGCCAGCTGATCTGCTGGCCGAGCAGCGAGGAGACGAGGGATCTGCGTAAGCTCGAATGAGATTAGCACGGCTGCGCTGTCGAAATGGAGGGCGACCGCACACCCAGACCAGGACGTACCGCCAGATGTCGACCGGCTCCGCGAGGTCCTGGTAGGGCGTCACCCGGTAGGTGGCGAACAGCGGGCCGAAGCGCGGGTCGGCCGCGATGAGGTGATCTCGGGCGGCGTCGAACGAGAACGATAGGACGGGCGGGACCATCGTACTCGTACTGCTGGATGCTGCGGGCGGCAGCGAGGCAGGGTTCGACACCGTCGTCGTCGTCGTCGGAGATGAAGGGCCGGCGAGAATCGCTTCCGGTCCGGCCGGCAGGGACGCCGGTGACTTTGGGGTCGGCGGGAGGGCAACCTTGGCCTTTGCTGACAACGGTCCGGCCCTCCTCCTGGTGGCCCTAAACGTGAGCCGACCCGAGGGCGAGTTTCCGGGCAAAGGAAGGGCGGCCGACGGGATAGAGGGAGGCGCAGAGTCGGGTGTGAGGAGCTGGCCGTTGGCCGACGTCGGGCCGGAGGGCGTCGACAGCAAGCGGGCAGACCGGCGGGTGGCAGGCATCGCAACGGCGACCAGGCGAATGCGGATGCGAGAGAGAAGGTGCGTTATGATTGTGCGGGTTGAGCCGCTTGGTAGGGCTGCCGAGGTCGAGGTCTTGAGGACAGGTGGCGAGCGTCGGCTGGGCTGAGTCGGGCTGCGCGAGGAGGGGCCGGCTGGGAAGAAAGAAATAAAAGTCGCCGCTTTCGGAGCCGCTGCAGCGTCGTCCAAAGGACGACGACGACGGACGACCGCGGCGACGGACTCTCGCCGAGCTTCGCTACTCAAAGCTGGATCACCTGCGACGGTCGCAGTGGCAGAGGGCGCTGTTCAGAGAAGCGCGCTGGCAGGTCGGAACCTACTTGGGCCCATCCGGTAGTCAAGGCCCCCAGCCCGGCTTGCCATGAGTAACCCGGCCGACAGATCCGCCGTCTTCGGCGCTGCCCGAATCGAGGGCCTGCTGCTGCACGAGGCTCCAGCTCAGCCTCCCCCCTCCAGCTCCTCCCATCCGACCACCGACCACTTCTTCTCTTACGCCCCGCTTCAATGGCGGAACCCCTTCCTCCTGGTGGCCAGGACCCGACGGTCGAGAAGCAGGCGGCCCCTCCACCCCGTTCGCCCTCAAGCCCACGCCCGACGAGCAGCGCGACCGTCGTTGTCGAGGAGCAGCCGTCGGCGCTCGCCGAGAAGGGCGACGAAAAGGGCTCCCCTAGAGTCCTGGACGAGCTGTCAGCTCGCAAGGCGCCCGTCGACGAGCGCAACATGAAGGTCGCCGTCCGCAAGCACTGGTGCGGCTCGATTGCCTCTCTTCTGGTCTATGAACGCAGGAGGCGCTGACGTCTGAGCTTGTGCGCCACTACGCCCCCCGTCCCTCCTCGCAGGTACCAGCTCTGGCAGCCAAAGACGGCACCTCCGCCGCCGCCGAGCTCGATCCACGACGAGTCGATCGGCATCCTTCCGCTCGCCGACTGCTCCTTCTGGGCCTACATCACATACAGTGGGTCCTCCCGTCGTCCGAGGTAGGGGGCATGCGCGCGCGCGACGCCGCTGACGCCCTCTCGTCGGCTATCTCCCGCGCGCGAACGCCTCTCGCCCCCCTTCCAGGCTGGTGCCGACCCATCATGACCCTCGGCTATCAGCGCCCTCTTTACGCTGAGGACCTCTGGAAGATTGATCGTGCGTCCTATCCGCACTACTCGCTGCCGAACCACTCATCCTCGACAACCGCTGACGGGCGCCGCGCTCGCCCCACAGCGTCACGCGAAGCCGCTCTCCTCTCGCGCAACCTCGATGCCTCATGGGCGCGGCGCGTCGCCGAGTGCGAGACGTACAACGCTCGGCTCGCATCGGGCGAGCTCCCCGTCCCTTTCTCAATCCGCCTCCGCTGGCTGGCGACACCCGGCTCAAGCGCCAAGAAGGAGGAGGCCTGGCGCGCTGGCGCGGGCAAGCGGCAACCGCAGCTAATCTTTGCCATCGTCGAGCAGTTTCGGCTGTTTTACTACGCCTCGATCGCCTTCAAGATCGGTGGCGACACCTGCCAGATGTTCTCCCCGATCCGTTCGTGGATGTCGCTCCTCAACATACTCTTTTTTGCGTGCTCGCTGCTGATCGACTGCCCTCCGTGCCATCCTCCGCAGTCGCTCGGCGAGTCTCCCTCGCCTCCATCTCTCCGTCCGACCATGTCTGACCATCTGTATCCCTCGCAGGTACATCATCTACTTTGCGCAGGACACCGCCCGGGCCCGGCAGAATGGCGAGCCGCTGCCGAGTCGAGGCAAGGGCGTCGGCATGGCGATCGGCATGTGGCTCTTGAGCGTCGTCTGGTCTGGCCTCACCCATCAGGGTCAGTAAATTTTAATGCGATCACCGCACGCACACTGAGAGCGACTGACTTCTCTGGCTGCGATCGACAGTCTGGTGGCGCGGCATGACCGCCGGCGTCCTGTTCCGCGCGGCGCTCACATGCAGGTCTGTCTGCCCGCGACGGACGATCCCCCCTACCTCTGCGTAGGCCTTCCAGACTGATCCTTCGACCTCATCTCCTCGTAGCGTCTACAAGCGCGCCCTCGTCCTCTCGAACCAGAGTCGTGCGCTTTACAGCAACGGTCGGCTTATGAACCATCTCTCGACGTGAGCTCGCCTCTTTGCCGTGCGCCCGCGTACCCTCTTCGGCCCCTTGCTAAGGCCATGGTTGACGTCACCTTCAGAGATATCTCGAGAATAGAGTACGCGACAATGCACGTACCATTTCTTGCTCGACATTCTCGATTTCCCTCCTTATTGACCCGCATATGAATATCCGCAGGTGGTTCCCATCGATCCCAGGCTCGGTGTGAGTGAGCGTCTGCTCTACTGCGATTGCAAGCCAATCTGCTGACGGACACCTCTTTCTCCCCACAGGCCGCAGATCTGCCTTGCAACGGGCTTGCTGCTGTGGCAGATCGGACCGAGTGCCTTGGCAGGCATCGCCTTCTTCCTGCTGATCATCCCAATCCAGGTACGACCGGGTCGCGGCCCCTACCTCCCGCTTGCCCAGCTAATCTTATCACATCACCCTCGCTGCGCAGACCTGGGCGATGAAGGCCTCGATTCGCGTCCGGCTTGACAGCATGAAGTACACCGACCGCCGAAGCAAGCTCCTGCAGGAGCTTCTCGGCGCGATGCGCGTCATCAAGTACTTCTGCTTCGAGGTCGCCTACAGTCGCTCGACCGACAAGCTCAGGCGGTGCGTTCCGTTCCGGGATCTGCTGTCAGGTCAGATGCTGACCGAGCCCCATCGCTCATAGGGATGAGCTCCGCGGCATCCGCACGCTGCTCATCATCCGCGCGACCAACACCGCGGTCGCCTTCTCGCTTCCTGTCCTGTCGGCCGTCGTCGCCTTTGTTTGCTACGTCGGCGTCGGCAACGAGCTCAACCCGGCCAAGATCTTTACAGCCTTCTCGCTCTTTCAGGTAGGGCCATCCCTTCTCCCTCGGCTGATGATCTTCGACTATTCTTGACACTCGTCCCTCCCTCCTTTTGCAGCTGATGCGCCAGCCGCTCATGCTCCTGCCGACCGCCTTCTCGGCGGCGACCGACGCTTGGAATGCCACCAACCGGCTGACCGAGCTCTTCCTTGCCGAGACGATGGACACGAGCCTGTCGATCGACCCGGCGCAGGCAGCCGCCGTCGAGGTCACCGGCGCTGGCTTCGAATGGGTCACCGCCGCGCCGCCATCGTCATCGAACGACAAGTCGAAGAAGGCGGCCTCGCGCAAGGGCACTCCTAAGCAGTCGCTCGAAGCCGATCGCGTCCATCTGTCGGCCGAGACGTTCCGCATCAGAAACCTCAACCTGAGCGTTCCGCGAGGCAGCCTCGTGGCCATCGTCGGGCCCGTCGGCAGCGGCAAGTCGAGCCTCCTCCAGGGCCTCATCGGCGAAATGAAGAGGACGGCCGGTTCGGTCACCTTCTCCGGCCCCGTAGCCTACTGTCCTCAGTCGGCCTGGATCCAAAATGGTTGGTTCCGACCATGTTTGAGCGAGAAGCAGCGGACAGCTTACCCTCCACATCCTTTGCCTCGCCGCTGCCAGCGACCGTCCGCGACAACATTCTCTTCGGCAAGCCCTTCGATTCAAAGCGCTACTGGGAGGTTGTCGAGCGGAGCTGTCTCATCAGCGACCTTGAGATGCTCCCGGCCGGTGACTCAACCGAGATCGGCGAGCGAGGCATCAACCTGAGTGGTGCGTTGGGCAGCAGCTATCTTCCGAAGAAGTTCAGCGCTGACTGCACCCCCGCCCCCCTACCCGCCGTACTTTGCAGGCGGCCAGCGTCAGCGTGTCAACATTGCGCGCGCGCTCTACTTTGACGCCGACGTGGTGGCCTTCGATGACCCGCTTTCGGCGCTCGACGCGCACGTCGGCGCGCGTGTCTTTGAGGGTGCCTTCCTCAAGCTCAAGGAGCTCGGCAAGACGATCATCCTCGTCACGCACGCTCTCCACTTTCTCCCGCAGGTCGACCAGGTCTACACGCTCGAGGACGGTCATGTCGTCGAGGCCGGCACGTATGACGATCTCATCCACCGGAACGGCGCCTTTGCACGCCTGATGCACGACTTCGGTGGCGTCGAGGAAGAGAAAGACGAGGAGGAGCAGATCGAAGAGGAGGATGCGATTGAGGCGAGCGGCTTGACGACGTCGCAGCCTGTCCTCAAGCGCGGCGTGTCGACCAAGGCTCCGGTGACCAACGGCCGCCAGAAGGCCGAGGGCGAGGTGGATGCCGACGTGCGTCTGCGGGCTTTCCACGAGACATCGCACAGCTTCCGATCTCAGCTGATCTCCTCCTCTTCCATCCGCTTCGCAGGGTGTGCTTATCAAAGAGGAGGTCCGCATCACCGGCAAGGTCCAGAAGTCGATCTACACCAACTACAGCAAGGCTGGCCATGGCTGGATCCTGCTGCCGACCATCTTTCTCCTCGCCGTGCTGATGCAAGGCGCGCAGAGCGTCGGCGCCTACTGGCTCGTCTGGTGGACGTCCGACCACTGGAACCAGTCGATCGGCTTCTACCAGGGCCTCTATGCCGTCCTCGGCCTCCTCCAGGCCGGCTTCACGCTCCTGCTCGGCCTTGCCTTGTCGTACTTTTCCTTCTTTGCCTCACGCAATCTCCACAAGGGCGCGGTCCAGACCGTGTTCTACGCGCCCTCGTCCTTCTTCGACACGACGCCGCTCGGTCGAATCATGGGCGTCTTTGGTACGTCGTACGATGCGCTCTTGCTCGCAGTCATGTAGTTGACTCACTCTCGGGTTGTCTCCAGGCAAGGACTTTGACACGTGAGCTCTGGCCCACCTTCATTATCCACGTCACACCACGCTGACCCACAGATTAACCCCCCCATAGCGTCGACAACACGCTGCCCGAGTCGCTGCGGAACGTCGTCATGACCATCAGCACCATCACCGGCTCGATCATCCTCATCACCATCTTCCAGCACTACTTTATCATCGCCGCCGTCGCCGCCATCATCTGCTACCGCGCCTCCCAGCGCTACTACCAGGCCTCTGGCCGCGAACTCAAGCGGCTCGACAGCCAATTCCGCTCAGGCCTCTATAGCCACTTCAGCGAATCGCTCTCGGGCCTCGCGACGATCCGCGTGAGTCTGCGGCTCCAACGCATCCGAAACGCCTCCAGCTGATCTGACCCGCTCGTCCACAGGCGTACGGCGTGAGCGGGCGCTTTATCAAGGAGAATGCTGTGAGTCGGCTGGCTTGGGATCTCGCTGGCAAGCTCACGTCGGCTGACCGCCAGTCTATCTGCCTGACTCTAGGACCGGATGGATCTTGGTATGTCGATCGCTCCGTACTTCCTCTGAGGCAAAGAAGACACTTCACTGACGCTCGATCGCAGAGAACCGGGCTTATCTCGTTTACGTGACGACGCAGCGGTGCGTCAGACTGAGCCCTACGTTCTCCGAGTCGTCTTGCTAACTGCTTCTTGGGGTCCTCTTAGGTGGCTGGCGGTCCGGCTTGACATGATCGGCGCCATCCTCATCCTCGTCGTCGCCCTGCTCGTCGCGGTCGGGCCGACCAACTCGCCCGCCCAAGTCGGCCTGCTCCTCACCTACACCGTCTCCCTCGTCCAGATGCTCGGGTGCGTCTCTTGCCGGTTGCTTCTTGCTGGCTCAAGTTGCTGACCAAGACTTCTTTGCCGGAGTGCAGCATGCTGACGAGACAATCGGCCGAAGGTATGCCGATTGCGCACCGATATGACCGCCCATGTGTATACGACTGACCTCCTCTACTCCCTTCTGCGCTCAGTCGAGAACAACATGAACAGCGCCGAGCGCATCGCGCACTACAGCTACGGCGACGGCGTCCCACAAGGCGCGTTTCCTCAGACCTGCTACTCACCCAGACAGTCGGCTGATCCTCGCGCACCCACCCTGTTCGGCAGAGGCCGCCTACGAGCGGGCCGACACGAAGCCGTCTGCGGACTGGCCCCAGCGAGGATCCATCAACTTCGACAAGGCGCTGATGAGCTACCGGCCGGGATTGCCGCCCGTCTTGAAGGGTATCACGCTCGAGATCGAGGGCGGGACCAAGATCGGCGTCGTTGGGCGAACCGGGTGCGTGTCGGAGGGCGCCATCGCGTCTGGCTGGATTGACCCAAGGGCTGACGCGCAGACGTGCCTTGCAGAGCGGGCAAGAGTACCATCATGTCGGCGCTGTTCCGACTCGTCGAGTTCGTCCTCTGGGCCGTTTCCGAACGACTGGGAGACCGCTGACTCTGCCCGCCCTGCTCGTGTGCCTTCGCTTCTCGCAGGCTGACGTCTGGGTCTATCTCGATCGACGGCGTCGACATCTCGACGCTCGGCCTCCGGGATCTCCGTCGGTCCATCGTCATGATCCCTCAGGATCCACTGCTTTTCTCGGGCACGCTCCGCTCCAACCTCGACCCGTTTGGCGAGATTGGTCCGTCTTCTTGCTGCTTTTGACCTTCTGCTAATGGACAACCGTGCTGATCCTCGCCGGCCCGGGTTTGCGAACGGCAGAGGACGTCAAGCTGTGGGATGCGCTCCGTCGAGCACACCTCGTCGGCGCCGAAGCTGGCGAAGCCGGCGCGCCCGAGGAAAAGTGGGACCTCGAGAAGACGATCGACGAGGAGGGCAGCAACCTCTCGGTCGGCGAGCGCTCGCTCGTCTCGCTCGCCCGGGCGCTCGTCCGTGAGGACGCGAGGGTCGTCGTTCTGGACGAGGCGACGGCGGCGGTCGATCTCGAGACGGATGCCAAGATTCAACAGTGCGTCCTGGGCGCCTCCTATCTCGAGGATCGCTCTGCATCCTCTGACTGACGCCTCGCTCTGTCCCGCTTTGCAGGACGATCCGGACCGAGCTCGCCGGCAAGACGCTCCTCTGCATCGCCCATCGTCTGCGGTGCGTCGGACACTCTTCGAGAGGCTACCTTCTGCCGTCCGCTGACAAAGTCTAGTGCGACAGGACCATCATCTTCTACGACCGGATCCTCGTCATGGATGCCGGCCGGATCGCAGAGTTTGACACGCCGCTCAACCTGTTCCGCGATCCAACGTCCATCTTCCATCAGGTCCGTCCCGTTCAGAGCTTGAGGAGGGGAACAGATGGCTCGAATCGTGCTGACTGGTCCTTCTCACGGATCGACAAGATGTGCCTCAAGTCGAGCATCACCGAGGACGAGATCGTCCGGGCCAATGCGGACAATGCCTGAGACGACGCCTCTCTCTGCTGCTTAGACGTGCCTGCCGCTTCCTCTTGTAGCCCCCTTGTAGACCGAAATCCGTCCTGGTCACCTCATGCTCTGAATGCCCCCCCGTGCCTGCGACCCTTTCGCTGCACGTGACTACGCGCGGCGGCCGTAAAGGGCCCCGGCGTAACAGGCGCCCCCCCGCCGCCAGATTTCAAGCTGCAGGGCCGACGCGCCTCTGCAGGCAGGCGCCGCCGCGCAGGCGGCCCGCGCTCGCCGCCGCCAACCCTCCTGGGCAGATCGTCGAGCCCTCTGCCGCTGCCTTGCTTCCCTCCCTCCACGACCCCTCTCTTCCCCTCTCTTCTCCCCTCCCGCCCTCTCTCCCCATCCTCCCCCTCCCCTCCCTTCCCTCCTTCTAACGAGATGTCCGCCCCTGGTGCGTGTCGCTCTTGTCTAGCACCACGGCGCGCGGCCGTTCCGTCGACAGGCGAAGGACCTGGCCAGCCGACGGATGCTAGAGCCAGGGCAGCCCGTCAGGCCTCGCTAGCCATCTGCTGACGACGATTCTCCCTCGCTTCCGCGTGCGTAGTCTCTGACTCGAACCCTACCGCCGTCGACGGCGCGACCTCGCCCGTCAACGCGCCCGCCTCGCCCGTCGAGGACGGCTCGCACAATGAGCCGACCGAGAACGAGCCCGACCAGCTCACCCTCCGCGCGCTCGTTTCGACCAAGGAGGCCGGCGTCATCATTGGTCCGTCCGCCTTGGAAGCCTTCTTGCAGTCGATTTTCCTGCAGACGTAGAGAGCCGTGCTGACCCGACAGGACATCCTCCCGCTTGCTGGATTCTAGGCAAGGCCGGCAAGAACGTCGCCGACCTCCGTGACCTGACCGGCGTCAAGGCCGGCGTCAGCAAGGTCGTCCCCGGCGTCAACGACCGCGTCCTCAGCGTCTCGGGAGGCGTCGAGAACGTCGCCTACGTGCGTGTCAACTCTGGTGCCATTGTCGAGCATGCCCGGCTAGAGATTGACCTCCGACCATGCCTCGCTTCCCTCCCTCGCCTGCAGGCCTACTCTGAGATTGCCCGCCAGCTGCTCGAGACGCCCCTGACGCCGACGACGCCGGCCTCGCCGCCACCCAATGCCTTCACCTCGGTTCGGCTGCTCATCTCGCACAACCTGATGGGCACGATTATCGGCCGGCAGGGCCTCAAGATCAAGCAGATCCAGGACGTGTCTGGCGCACGCATGGTTGCCTCGAAGGACATGCTGCCCCAGTCGACCGAGCGCGTCGTCGAAGTTCAGGGCACGACCGAGGCGGTCAAGGTGGCCATCCTCGAGATTGGCCGCTGTCTGCTCGAGGACTACGAGCGTGGCCAGGGCACCGTCCTCTACCACCCGGGCGCTGGCGGCGACACGGGTGTTCTCGCCGGCGGCGGGGCAGCCGTCCCCGGTCTCGTCGTCGGCGCTGCTCGCCGGGCGAGCGCCGGCTTCGGTCTGCCTCAGGGCGCGCCGATGGGCGCCTTTGGCGTCCCGAACGGTGGCCGGCGGACCTCAACGGCCGGCCCGGCCAGCGCGTTCCAGCAGCAGCAGCAGCAGCTTGGACAGATCCCGCAGCAGCAGCAGCAGCAACAGCAGGCGCAGGCTCCTAAGCAGGCGCCGAGTGCCGCCCAGTCGGCGACGGCCTCCGCCCCCGAGTCGTCGCTCCGGACGCAAAACATCTCGATCCCGTCCGACATGGTCGGCTGCATCATTGGCCGGGCCGGCAGCAAGATCACCGAGATTCGCCGGCTGTCGGGCTCGAAGATCTCCATCGCCAAGGTCCCCCATGACGAGACGGGCGAGCGCATGTTTACGATCGTTGGCACGGCCGAGTCCAAGTGCGTTTATAAGAGGGCGCGAGCTGGGGGCATTCTTCTTCCTCCTCAGTGCTAGATCGCTGACTGCCCTCCCCTCCATCTGTCGGCGCCTCGCAGCGAGAAGGCCCTCTTCCTGCTTTACAACCAGCTCGAGAGCGAGAAAACGCGCCGGGTCGAGGGCGCCGAGACGGGCGAGGGCGACGACGACAACTAAAAAAAGGCCCCGCCGCCGCTCTCTGGGACGCTCCACCCGCGCCTATCTCCCTCCCTGTTTCCCCACCTCTTCTCCCTTTGGTCGCCGAAGCGCGCGCTTCGTTGCGATCTCCGGATCCGATGGGTGCAGTCTCCTGTACCCCGCGCCTATCTCGTCGGCCCCTCCCAGGCTGTCGACCTTCTCCCACCTCCCCCCCCCTCCTTCTGCAGAACTTCCTCTCCGGTCCTTCAACGCCAAAAAAACCTCATGAGCAACGAGTGTACACCAGATGACGTTCAGAATGCCCCTCCCCCGCCCCCTGCCCTTGCTCGGCAGACAGTCCCTAGGAAGCCAGCAGACCGCTCAGAGGCCCGCCTTGGCGCGCTTGAAGGCGCCGGCGACATCACTGTGAAGGAGGCAAGTGGGGTCAGTCCTCGCGATCCCTCGTGGTCGGCACGCGAGGGACGGACCTCGTCGTAAAGTCAAGCGCGAGCCCGGAATCGGGGTAGCAGCGCGCGATCAGCGACGACCACTTCTCGGTCAGGGCCGAGAGTTCGCCCTGGACCTCGTCGGCGACGACCTCGATCAGCGCGCCCGACGAACTTGCGCCGCTGGTCGAGGACGGGCCCTCGCCGACGCTCGTCAGGTCGAACTGGCAATGGAGGCAGTAGGATCAGCTCGTCGGCCGCTTAGCCAGCACGGGCGACGGCGCGCGAGGGCCAACTCACGTGCTTGTCGATGCGCTTGTGGATGCCCTCGATACTGCGAGACGAGGCGAGGACATAGAGAAAGGTCAGCGGAGGGTCTCCTCGCTGGCAGAGTCATGGACTCGGGTCGCACGCCTTGCGGAGGTCCTTGGCGTCGTGCTCCTTGATAACCCGTTTCAGCGCCGCCTTGGACAGGCCGGCCTGGTTCGAAATCTCGGCCGGCGAGGCGGAACCCGAGTGCAAGACGCGCTCGATCCCGTCAAAAAAGTCCTGCGGGGGAGGATCACGGTCGGTTCAGTCTCCGAGTGCGTCGTCGATCGTGGGCGAGCGCGCGCGCAAGCTCGGCTGACCATGAGGCGCGCCAGGGGCTTGCGCAAGACGAGTCGCATGTAGGACGTCAGGTTGTCGCGGTAGATGCCCTGAGCACGGAAGCTGAGACCGCTGAACGTCGCTTGATTCTGATTGGCGAGCTCGCCGACGAGGTAGTGCATGTTCTCTGCGAGGGGGGAGAGGCGCCGGCAAGTCAGCTGCCGGCCAAGCAGACCCCGACTTGCAGCCTGCTACTGACCGATGAGGATGACGTGGTAGTTGAGCTGCCCCTTGTCCTCGGCCGCGAGGCCGTCTGCGCCATCCATCTTTGCCATCTGCTGGAGTGAGTCAAAGATGGTGCTCGCCACGCGCTCGTACGCGGCGTCGACAATCTTGCGAATCTGGAGGCCGTCTGCACCGACGAGCTGACTCTCGAATGTGTCGATGAAGACCTGGACAGACGGGAGCAGTGTCAACCTCCCTGTGCTGTGCGCAGCGGAGCTCGAGTGCGAGGGCGACATACGGGGAAGTGCTTGACAAAAGGTGCGACGCCCTTGCGCTTCTTCACCGTCAGCTTAGTGCTTTCGATCGCCCGGATCACCTTGGACTGCCGGTGATGCGAGAAAAGGTTAGGTCAGCGTCCGGCCGTCGACGACCTGCGATTCGGCACGCACGATGAACTGCTCGAGCTGGGCATTGAGCCGCTGGAGCTGCCTCTGGAAGAGGTTGATGACAAAGCCCTCGTTGCGCTGCTCGGCGTCGACGAGGAAGCGCTCGCAGCCAGCCATGATGCCAACAATTTGCCTGAGCAGAAGCGAGAGTCGTCAGCGAGCATGGCGACAAGGAGGGGAGGGGGGAATTCAACGAACATCATGTCTCGCTGGAGGGCGCCGTCGATCCAAGCTTTGAGCTCAGGCGCGAGGAAGCCGAAGATGAGATCCATCGACGAGCGCATGAGCTGCTGGACGGGCTGGCTGACGCCGCGGGCGGCGAGCCGGCTGGCCTGCCGGCGGACGTAGGGCTCGAGGCCCATGTAATCGGCAAAAGTCGAACCGTCCTGGCTGTTGATGTGGAGGAAGTCGGCGATAAGCGACTCCTCACGGTAGATGGCGCTGACGACGGGCGTGAAGGCGCGCTCAAAGGCCTACGGCAGCACTACAGCTATCAGCGACGCTCTAAGCCTCGAAACAGCTCAGTGGTGCCACGCACCTCGCTAATGCGCATCTCCGAGTCGGACCGCTTGTCCTTCTTACCGCCGTCGAGAGGGTTCTTGAAGGCCGAAACTGTCTTTGACCGGGCGATCGCGACCGCTCCCTTTGGCGCGGGCGTCAGGCTCGGTCCAGCGCCACCGGAGATGAACACTGCGATCAGAGCAGGTCAGCAAGTGGTCGAGAGCAAGGAGAGGGACGAGCGGAACGCACACTCTGCCGCGTCCTCCTCGCTCGACTTTCTCAGGCGCGCGATGTAGGCGAGCAAGAGGGCCTTGATCTCCTTGCGCTGCAGCTCGCTAGCGATGCCGAAGTATGTCTGGCAAGGAGCCGGGGCACGGGCGGTCAGCGGGGGCGAGGTGATGTCATCCGAGCGGCCCGGGGGGAGGGGGGGGGGGACTCACGGCAGCCAGCTTCTGGTACCGCGGCTCGTCCATCTCCTTCATGTAGAGAACGAGCTGCAGCGAAGGAAAGGTGGAGGCGTCAGCAGTCCGTGCCGCCTCGACGGGGTGTCTCGCCAACGCACCCCAGAGTACTTGGTCAAGCTGGCCTCGAGCTTGTCGTGGCTCTGCATCGTCGGTATGCCGCTCACCGGCGTCTTTTCAGCGAGGAGCTGATCCGACTGCGTTCGACAAAGCGGTCTGGTCAGCCCCAAGCGGTCGGCGGGCTCGAGCACCGGTCCGCATAGGACGCACCTGGAACTTGAACATGATGGCCATGTAGTCCGAGAGGCGCTTGCAGAACTGAGCATTGTACGACTCGTACTCGCCCGAGCGTTCCAAGGCGGCCTGCATGTCTCCGACCGCTGTCATGCAAGGAAGGCTCACTACATCAGACCTCGGCCACTTTCCTTCGCAAGAGCGATACCGTGACACTCACAAGTCTCCTTAATGGCTTGGAGGGCCTTGTAAAGGCTGGCAGCTGCGCCCTCGAGCGCGACGATGCCCTTGTCGGACCCGGGCGACTCCTGCGTCAACGTCATGAGGTCCTCATTGTCGACCTGGACGATTGTCTACGAGGAGAGGGGGGGAGGGGGGAGAGAGACATGTCAGCCGGGGTCGAGGTCTGAACGCGCAGGATCGACAAGCCGCACCAAGAGGTTCTCGAGCTCGGCCAGGAGGGCCTTCTGATTCGACGTCTGGACCTGCAGGCCGCGATTTTGCGACTCGATGTACGAGATGTCGTCCGACACAGCCTGCAAGTAAGGCCGGTGGTCAGCAGCGGTCGCAAAGGCCCGGCCCGGCCATCGACAAAGGGGCCGCACATTCAGCTGGATCTTGTAGCTCGCAATTTTGGCGTCTATCGTGTCGAGCTGGGCAATGACGTCGTCGATCGAGTCGATGACCTGGGCGACGCGCTCATCCGTCTCGAGCAGCGAGTGGATGTTGGCCTGTCGCCGGGAGATCAAGACGCAGAGGGTCAGCTGACCGGCTTGTCAAGCGAGCAAAGGAGGGCGAGCGGACGCACGCCTTGGAGGGCGTTGAGCTCGTCCGCCAGCCGTTTCTCCATCTCCCAATCCTTGCCCTTGGCCTTGCCGAGGCTCTCGACGCCCTTGAAGCCAAAGAGACCCTCGGGCCCGCTCGACCCGCCGCCACCTGCCGAAAGGTCGCCTGCGATGCCCATCACGGCCGACCAGTCCCAGCCGTCGAGCATCTCTTCAACATTGGCGAGGATCAGGTCCTCCTCGCCCTCGCCGGCGTCAGAGCCGTCGGCAGTGCCGTCCTGATCATTCTGGGCCGTCATTGGCGTGAGGGGGTTGTCGGAGAGCAAGAGCTCACGCGAGAAGGACGTCTGCACCGCCATGGGCGCCATGACCGACCTCCTGGCGGCAGGCGAGGGAGCAGCAGCGTGCACGCCCCGCGGCGGGCGGAGTGACGACGGCGGTGGTGCACCCCCGGTCGGCCGCACGCCGACGGTCGGCGTCGTCGCCCGGCTGGCCGACGGCGAGGGCGAGGGTGCGGACGAGCGCGCGGTCATGAACGACTGCGGCGTGTGTGACCTGCTTTCCTCCGCTGGCAGCCTGACCTCGGGGATGTCGGGCATGATCTCGCGCGGGAGGCCGGGGGACGTCCACGCCTTTTCTGCAGCCGCTGCCGACGACGACGGCGGTGGTGACGGAGTTGAAAGCGCAGGCGGCGGCGGCGGCGGCTCGTCGCGTTTGCTGGCGCTCATCCGTCGGGCGCCTCCTCCGAGGCTCGTCCGTGAGATCTGACGGCCGAGGTCGGGCATTCCCCGTGGAGCGTCCGGCGTGCCCTTACCGACGTCAGAGTAGGCGCTCGTCGAGGACTGACCCGAGACGGATGGCCGCGGCTCGGCAAGGTGGCTGCCACTCTGCAGACGGATCGACGAAGAGGCCGACACTGCCGAGTCGTGCGACGGTCGACGGTCGGTCCTGGGCCCGCCTGCCGGGAGCGGAAGCCTCTCCGAGGCCGGAGAGGAGCCGGACAATCCTGAATCTAGCGGCCGGAGAAGGCCATGAGCGGGTTGAGGGGTCAATCCGAGCGTCGAGAGCAGAACAGCGACAATGGCCCATGTCGCGGCAAGGATTGACAGACGGCGACTCACCTTCGGGGACCGACGGGCCGGCCTCACGCAAAGCGAAGTTGACGAGCTCGGGCAGGCGGCCATTCGTCGCGCGTCGAAACACCTTGACGACGGCCTCGAGGAAGACGGCCTGCTCGTTCGGCCGGTCGGTCGTGTAGCTGTACGGCCGGGAGAAGGTCAAGCTGAAGTGTCCAGCCTGGGAGATCAGAGCAGAGTGCGTCAGCCCGAGAGCACCTGCCGTCCTCCGCTCGACTGCGCAAGGTTGCTCGTTGCAGAGAGAACCAACGCGGGCGAGCAAGCCCGAGGCAGCTTTAGTGAACGCACGTCAACGACCTCGAGCGCGTGAAGATCCTCGAGGTGCCACGTCTTGCCTTTCGAAAAGGTGCCGTTGGAGTTGCGCTTGGCCTTGTGGACGAAGCACCTGCCTGACCGGGCGGCTGCGAGAGTCAATCGCGACGGTAAGCCCAGCCGTCAGCCGTCCCGTTTCCTTCGCCATACAGAGCGCTCGCTCCCTGGCGTCGTACGCACTTGCGAGCATCAGGTATCGCGCCTTGACGCCGCCCTCGCCGGCGTCGTCCTCAAAGATCTTGACGTGCGCGACGTAAGTCTCGTCGAGCGAGCCGTCTTCGGCCGAGCGCTTCGAGAAGAGCGAGCGTATGATGTCTTGCTTGGTCGAGGACGACCCAGCGGCGGCGGCTACAGATGCCATCCTTGCTTATTCAACGGGCAGAACCTGGACGGACTAGGAAGGTTGGGTCGAGGAGCCGGCACGAGCCGAAGGTAGGCGGCACTGCTCGAGGTCGGCCCGGGCGAACTGGCGGTGAGAGAGAGGCGTCTCGGGTCGAGGTGCTGGAAGCTGATGATGAGGAGTTCCGCCCGCTCTCTCCTTCGTCAAGACGTCCTCGCTGTGATCTACTGGGTGTTGAAGGTAGGGCGGCCTGGGTCGGTGTCGGCAGCGAGGAACTCGGCGGCCATCTCGTCCGGCTCAATCACAGGCGCGTCGGCGGAGGTCGCCCTGAGCTCGCTCCCCCTCCTGACCATCTTCTCGCCATCCTTCTCTGGCCCCCTGGTAGCACGAGACGTGCTTTCTCTTGCAAAAGCACTCGCTCTTCTCGGCATGCGGCTCTCTTTGCTCTCGTCCTTGCTGCTGCTCCTGGCAGCGAGCGGCAGCTCGGCTCAGCTGGCCAACAACTCGTCCGCAGCGATCGTCCGTCGCTGAGCCTCCCTCTGCCAGCAATGCTCGCTCGAGGATGACCAGCTGACAACCAGCCTTTCTTGGGCTTCTTTCGACAGGGAAACGATCCGGCTCTACTCTGGTCGACCTACGCACCCCAGCTCTACTTCGGCGTCCGGCCGCGGCTGCCAAAGAGCCTCGTCAGCGGCCTCATGTGGTTCGGCCTCAACGACTGGGAGGGTATCCAGCGTTCGTCCCCGCCTCCGGCAAGGACCCTGTCCGTCCCTCGCTTCAGAGCATAGCCCCCTGACGTAACGTGCTCCTTATTTGCACGGCGCGACCGTAGGGATCCATCACCCGGCCTCGTCCGCCTCGCCTCAGGACGGTGGCCTACAGGCCTACACGTTTACGTCGCACCTCCCCCGGGTCGGGTCGACCCAACGCCTAGCCGACTCGCGCAACGGCTTCCTCGTCGAGACATCGTTTGTCAACCTGGGCGATGCGAGCCGGGCCGAGCAGGAGTGGGGTGCCCGGGTCGAGATGAAGGGCGTCCAGGCCGGCCTGAAGGCCAGCGGGCTCTGGTACATTGCTCTCGAGGGCGAGGGTAGCCTCCGGCTCGTCGAGCAGGAGGGCATGGAGAAGGTGCGGCCGGCCTCATCTCGCCTTCCTTCTCTTTCCGTCTTTGCTGGCTGATCTCGCCTTCTGTGCACTGAACCGCAGGGTCTTGAAGGACCCATCATCCTCCTCGGCGAAACGCCTGAGCTCGGCCCGTTCCGCATCACCCTGACCGACCGTGCGTGCGATGGGCGCCATGTTCCCCCTTTTTCCAAACCCAGCAAGCTGACTGACAGGGCTTCTGCCCGCCTCTGCAGATGAAAACACACAATGGGCTGCGCCTCCGCAGAAGGCGAGCGACTTTGTTGAGAGCGTCGGTCGGACGTCGTGGGTCGGCCTGCGCGTGCCAGGCGAGGAGGTCTGGAAGGCGAAGGGTGCGCTTCCTACCGCTCTTTCTCTACTCCCCTGTGCTGATCACTTTTCACCAATCGTCTCGTACCATCACAGAGCTCGTCCAGCAAGCGCTGTCCCGGACGGCTCAATCAATCAGCTCGCGCTTTGCCACGTCCAACCCGCCGAAGGCGACCGAGCTGCCCGACCAGACTTACGTGCTCGGCATGTCGCTCGGCAACTCGCACCAGGGCACATTTGACTCCAACTTTTGGGCCTTCCAAAAGAGCTACGACAGCCAGGGCGGCTGGGACGTCCTCTATGAGCAGGGCGACTTTACCGAGGATGACGACGGCGACTTGCTCCAGCCCGTCGACGAAGGCAAGCGCACCGTCATCGACCAAGCGCTCATCAAGCTCGAGCAGGTCTACGCCGCCCGCTTTGAGCGCGCCCTCCCGCTGCCCGAGGCGCTCTCGACACCCGAGCTCCGCCGGTTTGCCCAGGACGTAACGTCCAACGTGCTCGGCGGCGTCGGCTACTTTGCCGGCCGGTCGCTCGTCGACCGCTCGTTCGCGCACGAGTACGACGAGCAGCCCGACTTTGAGCCTGGGGAAGAGGGCCCGCGTGAGACGGAGGAGCGCGAGCTCCTGACCGCCACGCCGAGCAGGAGCTTCTTCCCGCGCGGCTTCTACTGGGACGAGGGCTTTCACCTTCTGATCGTCGGCGCGCTCGACAACGACCTCAGGTGCGGACTCGCCTTACCTGAGCAGGACGAGTACATCTTTTGCGAGTCTAGTCAGCTGACTGAGCATACCCCGCCTGCCAGCCTCGAGATCCTCAAGTCGTGGGTCGACCTCATCGACGAGGACGGTTGGGTCGGCCGCGAGCAGATCCTCGGCGAGGAGGCCCGGAGCAAGGTGCGCGCGCCCTGTCCCCTTGTTTGTCTCGCTGGACGCCTGGCTGGGCTAATGGGCTACTTCGGTCCCCCTGGCTAGGTCCCGGCAGAGTTCCGCGTCCAAGTGCCGACTTTTGCCAACCCGCCGACGTTGAGCATGGCGATGACGGCCTTCATTGACCGGCTCAAGGCGCTCGAGGCCGAGGACCTCCTCTCGGCCCAGCTCGGTCTCCCCCAGACAGCCTTTTCTGCCTCGCCATCGGCCGCTCATCTTGAGGGCTCGCAGTACCTCTCGTCGCCGGCGGCGGCTCGGTCCTATCTGCTAACGATCTACCCGGCCCTCCGTCGACACTACCACTGGTTCCGGACCTCGCAGAAGGGCCAGCTCAAGCAGTGGGGCCGCAAACCACCGTCCCGACTCGAGGCCTACCGCTGGCGGGGCCGGACTGAGAAGCACGTCCTGACCTCAGGCTTGGACGACTACCCGCGGGCGACGCCGCCGAGCAACGGCGAGCTCCACGTCGACCTGCTCTGCTGGATGGGCTTCTTTGCGCGTGCCATGGGCGAGGTCGCAGAGTACCTCGGCGAGGACTCTGCGACCGACCTCGCAGAGTACGAGCGCAACCAGGCCAACATCCTCGCCAACCTCGACGCCCTCCATTGGAGCGAGGACGACCAGATGTACTGCGACGTCACCGTCGACGATGAGGGTGCGGCTCGGCCGCCCGACGTTCTGCGTGGAGACCAAAGACTGACCGCCGCCGATGCCGCCGCCCCTTTTACTGGCATCTCAGACGACTCCGTCTTCTCATGCCACGCGGGCTACATCTCGCTCTTCCCATTGCTGACGGGTCTCCTCCCGCCGTCGTCACCTCACCTCAAGCCGATCCTCGATCTAATCGCCGACCCGGCCCGGCTCTGGTCGCCTTACGGCATCCGAAGCCTGAGTGCCGAGCACCCGCTCTTTGGCCAGGATGAAAACTACTGGCGTGGGCCCATCTGGATGCCCTTCAACTACATGATTCTGTCGGCGCTCTACAAGGTGCGCCTCGGCCCCACCGCTTTGCTGTGGTCGCCCGGACTCGCCGAGAAGCCCCCCGGCCGATTCCATCATCCTGGTTCCGAGACTGATGCGCGTTCGCCCTCACCGAACGACCTCGTCTTCCTCGTCTCGCTCCAGACCTACATGCCCGCGCCTGGTCCGCACCAAGCACAGGCAACCGAGATCTACCGCGCCCTCCGGACCAACCTGATCGATAACATCCACAAGGTCCGTCCGTCCGACGAGCGGTCCTGTCGTCCCTGAGTTGTCCATCCCCGAGTAAAACGCTGACAGACAGCCCTCGCATCTCGCCCTCGGCGCACGCCCGCTTGCGTTCCTGTTCGCCCCCCTCCCTCCTTGCTGTGCCGCGGCAAAAACACAGGAGTATAAGCGGACGGGCTTTGTCTGGGAGCAGTACGACCCGCATACGGGCGAGGGCGCCCGAAGCCACCCTTTTACCGGATGGACCGCGCTCGTCGCGCTCAGTTCGTTTCTCGCCGCCAGCATTCCGAAATCCCAAGTGGGTCCTTTCAGCCGCTGACCTTTGCCTCCCCCCCCCCCCCTTGCTCCTTTCTCTTCGCGCAGTCATGGCCGAAAAGTATTAGGAAGACGAAAAAGTAAGGCCGACGTTTGCAATCTATGCAGGCCGCGGGGCCACACAAGCCGATAGAAGGACCCCTTTTCAAGACCCCTTTTCGTCCGACAAGTTGGGACCTCCTGTGGATTCCGGACGTCACAGCGGCACACGCCCTGGCGAGAGGCTCTCTTGGAGGGTTGTCGGGCTCAACTCGAAGGGCGGGTCCATCAAGTGGGGGCAGAATGAGCGGTCCCGGGGGCTGGCTCGGAGAGTACATCCTTCATGAGGGGAAAACCTGTGTGAGGGGGGGAAAGAGAGCGGGGGGACGGAGAGAAAGCGAGAGGTGAAGGAGCGAGAGGGGGCTTCTTGGTGCAGAAGCAGAGAGTGGGTACCTCGATGGGTCTCGGAAGACGGAACGGGGCCTCAAAGGCCCCTGCCAGGGGGTCGACCGTCATCGTCGTTGGGTCCTGGCTTTCTTCCACGAAACCCGGCCCCCCCAGGGTGGGCAGTCATAGAGTTTCCCGCCCGCCCGCCCGCCCGACAGCCAGTCAGCCAGCCAAGCGCTCTAGCCAGAGCCCGTACCACCCCACTCTGAAGCCCCCCAGGTTCTCGTTCAGCCGTTCCGAGCACTCTGCAGAAGAAAAGAAAAAACCACCTGCCCCTTCCCCCTTGTCGTTCTCGCCCTTTCCCCCTTGGGACTCGTTCGACGAAGGGACCGACCCTCCAACATCATCCGGAATGACCGCCCCGGCCCCATCCGAACGCCCACGCCCACGCCCATCCCATCCGACCCCCTTCGTCAAAGGACGAAAAAGGGAGCGGAAAGAAGGGCGGAAACCAACCCCGCCAAAGGCCCAACGAAACCCCCTTGCCGCGAGAAAAAAAACGTCCGAGCGACGGCCGGGGCGGGCTCCCTATGTTCATCTTTCTTGCTCATCCCCCCCCTTCCCTTCCTTCGCCCGCGCCGCACCCCACCCGAAGCGCTCGCTCCACCGGGCCCAGGCTCGCGCGCGCAAAGAGGGAAGGGCAGGGCGTCGAGCTTCGCTTCTACGAATGTTCCTTCTCCAGCCAAGCGCGCGCGCGAAGAGAGAGAAAGAAGGGGTTCGACCGCCCCTCTAGTGCTCGCGGTGCTTGTGGTGACCTGCGTTGTTTTTGTTTTTGTTTGCCGTCGTTCGGTCGATGGGGTCGGGGAGGGAGGGAGTTGTCGCCGTCGTCGAAAGAAAAAGAGTGACAGAGCGCAGCACGAACGAGAGGGTGTGTCTGTCAGTCTGATGCACCGACCCGGTCGACAAGGGGGATCCTCTGAGCGCCTGAGCGCAGCGGAGAAGGGTTGCAAGGAGGAGGGTTGCAAGGAGGAGGAGCTCGCTCGCCTCGGGCCCGGACATGCGTGCGTGCAGGCGTGTGGGTGAGAGGTCCGGAAGGAGAAGGGGGAGAAGGAGGTTGGGGGGGGAATGGGAAGGGAGCGGGCGAGG
>Ga0308160_10001826_pt1 | contig 27937 bp, 19 predicted proteins | sample PhyFR1_FD_201036 | JGI IMG/M metagenome (GOLD analysis project Ga0308160, IMG submission 201036) | Phyllosphere microbial communities from UC Gill Tract Community Farm, Albany, California, United States - DLSLF.R1 | ecosystem: Host-associated > Plants > Phyllosphere > Unclassified | place: USA... | reverse complement strand
CGCAAGCTGGCCGAGGACTACGGCTTCGACGTCGAGATCCTGGACCGCAAGCAGCTCGAAGCGCTGAAGATGGGCAGCTTCCTGTCCGTCACCCGCGGCAGCGAAGAGCCGCCGAAGTTCATCGTCCTCAAGCACATGGGCGGCAAGCCGAAGGACGCGCCGACGGTCCTGGTGGGCAAGGGCATCACCTTCGACACCGGCGGCATCTCGCTGAAGCCGGGTCCGGGCATGGATGAAATGAAGTACGACATGTGCGGCGCCGGCTCGGTGCTGGGCACCTTCCGCGCGATCGGCGAGATGAACATCAAGCTGAACGTGATCGGCATCGTGGCCGCCTGCGAGAACATGCCGTCGGGCCGCGCCACCAAGCCGGGCGACATCGTCACCGCGATGAACGGCACCACCATCGAAATCCTGAATACCGACGCCGAAGGCCGTCTGGTGCTGGCCGACGCCCTGACCTACGCCGAGCGCTTCAAGCCGGCCGCCGTGGTCGACATCGCGACCCTGACCGGCGCCTGCATCGTCGCCCTGGGCCACCACAACTCGGGCCTGTTCACCCGCCATGACGACATCCACAACGCGCTGGCCGACGAGCTGATGGACGCCGGCGCCCAGACCGGCGATACCGCCTGGCGCCTGCCGATCGGCGAGAACTACAACGAGCAGCTGAAGTCGAACTTCGCCGACCTGGCCAACATCGGCAGCCCGGGCGGCGCATCCTGCACCGCAGCGGCCTTCCTGGAAAACTTCACCCGCAACTACACCTGGGCTCACCTGGACATCGCCGGCACCGCCTGGAAGAGCGGCGCTGCCAAAGGCGCGACCGGCCGTCCGGTGCCGCTGCTGACGACCTTCCTGCTGAACCGCGTGTAAGCGAAGGCTGGTTCCACCAGCCTGAAAACCGTCGCCCCTGCGCAGGCAGGGGCCCAAGTTGCACGAGCCGTCGAAACGCTCGTAAATTGGGCCCCTGCCTGCGCAGGGGCGACGTTCATGGAAACGCTAGAAGACCACGTTGCCCGGCACCGGCGCCGCATCCGGATCGCCCGGCCGTCCACCGGCTGCCCGCAGGAGGATGGTGAGCGTCGACGGATACGCCACTCCCTCCCCCGCCTGGCGGTTGATGTAACCCTCCATCCCGGCCGTGATCACGACGTTGCCGATCAACTTGTCGGTATCGAACAGCGAGGCGTTATGCGATGCCGCCTGCTCGCGCGCGCTGCCGACGCCCTCGCGCGCGCAATCGATGGTCAGGGGATCGCGGGTACGTTCGACGGTGACGCGGCCCGGCGCCACCACGAACCAGCGCCCCGCGCTGTTGGACAGCACGCAGCCGACGCCGACGACTTCGCGGTGGCCGAGGATGGTATGGACTTCGAGCTGCTGCGACGGCGCATCGGCGCTTGCCACCACGCAGCCGGCCGTGGCGGCCGCCAGTGCCAGTGCGCACGCAATGCGGAAACGGAAAATGGACATGGTTCGACCCGGGACGAATACCTGCCAGTTTACGGCAGGTTGGGGCTGAACATGAGGGAATGCAGAAAGCGATTCAGGCCGGGATGGCGGCAAAACGCGGCATGCGCACACCGTCCACCTCGACCTGTTCGAAGAAGGCGGCACTTGGGCGTACCCAGGTCCTGCCGTCTTCGCCGCGGTACACGATGACGGGTGTGAGGTCCGCCTCGAGCGTGGCCTCGCTGACCAGCTCGTACACGCCACCCTTGTAGTGGCGATAGCGGTTCGGCCCCGTCATCCGCCTCAGACCTTTTCTTCGGCCTGGGCGCGCGCTTTTTTCTTGAGGTTCTGGATGACCTTGACGATGCCTTCGACACCGGCGTTGTCGTCGAGCTCGCTGAAGGCGTCGAGCACCTCGTTGAGCACGCGATTGCGCACGGCGGCTTCGTCGGCCAGCATCTTTTGCGGCTGGGCTTCGGCCTGTGCAGGCTTCTGCGCAGCCTCGGCGGCCTTCTGGCCATGGGCCAGGGCGGCCTGCCAGATCAGCCAGCGGCGCTGGGTTTCATACACCAGATACTCTTCCGGCTTATCCTCACGGCGCCGGACGATGTGGCCATCGCGTTGGGCCCATGCTTCAAATGCTTGGCGCATTACTGTCCTTTATTAAAGCTCTGTGCAAATCCATGGCTGCTGGATCCGCGATCGTTACACACTTTGCCTCGGCCGCTCGGCACCGGCCAAGGCACCAATCTCAAAGCAATGAATCGCTCATGAATACTTGGCTACGAAGAAATATAACAATACCACACTGCTAGTTGATGTACTGCAATTTTTTCTTCAAAGGGGAGACGATACGTAAGCATCTCTCCTCTTACAGCGATTGTTACATCTTGACACACTTCGGCCGAGCTTGCCAGTACGGTCTATAATCTTTATTTACCGAACAATGATTTTACGATATTTGTGTTGCACTCAGCGCAAATAAACCCAATTGTGCTGAAACATGTTGAAAGCTAGCAACCGTTGCGGGTTTTGATTCAAACATTGATACTGCGCAAACTTACGCCGGACAGTCTGGTGTGAAATAACAGGTTTATCAATATGAAGATCGCAACTTGGAACGTCAATTCGCTGAAGGTACGCTTGCCGCACCTGCTGCAGTGGCTTTCCACCTCCCCTGTCGATGTGCTGTGCATCCAGGAGACCAAGCTCACCGACGACAAATTTCCGGTCGCCGAGATCAACGCTGCCGGCTACCAGGTCGTGTTCAGCGGCCAGAAGACGTATAACGGCGTCGCCATCCTGTCGCGCCACCCGATCGCCGACGTGGTGCGCAACAACCCGCATTATGCGGACGAGCAGCAGCGCCTGATCGCCGCCACGGTCGAGGGCGTGCGCTTCATCTGCGCCTACGTGCCGAACGGCCAGGCGGTAGGCTCCGACAAGTACGAGTACAAGATGGGATGGCTGGCCGCGCTGCGCGAGTGGGTGCGCGAAGAAATGGCGGCGCACCCGCAGTTCGCGATCCTGGGCGACTACAACATCGCCCCGGAAGACCGCGACGTGCACGACCCCGAAGCCTGGGCCGGCCAGATCCACTGCTCGCCCGCCGAACGCGAGGCGCTGCTGGCCCTGAACGGCCTGGGCCTGACCGATGCCTTCCGCCTGTTCGACCAGCCGGACAAGCAGTACAGCTGGTGGGATTACCGCCAGATGGCGTTCCGCCGCAACCGCGGCCTGCGCATCGACCATATCCTGCTGTCGGCGCCGCTGGCGCAGCGCTGCACGGCATGCGTCATCGATCGCGAGCCGCGCAAGTGGGAGCAGCCGTCCGACCACACGCCGGTGATCGCTACGCTGGCTTAGTCCCCGGCCCCAGCAGCGCGGCCACCTCGGCATGGCCGGCCGGCCGCGCAAACAGGTAACCCTGCGCATACTGGCAGCCGCTGCCCTGCAGCAGCGCCAGCTGGCCTTCGGTCTCCACGCCTTCCGCCACCACCGCCATCTGCAGGCTGCCGGCCAGCGCCATGATGGCGGCGACGATGGCCCGGTCCTCGCTGCTGGTCTCGAGCTCGCGCACGAAGGCGCGGTCGATCTTGATCTTGCGGACCGGGAAGCGCTTCAGGTAGGCCAGGCTCGAATAGCCGGTGCCGAAATCGTCGATCGACAGGCGGATGCCGATGCGGGCGATCTGGCCCAGCGTTTCCAGCGTCTGGCCGCAGTGCTGCATCAGCGCGGTTTCCGTGATCTCGAATTCGAGCAGGCCGGGGTCGATCCCGGTCTCCTCGACGATGGCGCGGATCGAGTCGACCAGGCCGCGGTGCATGAACTGGCGCGCCGACAGGTTGATCGCGAGCGGCAGCGGACGCCGGCCGGCGCGCTGCCACGCCACCGCCTGTTCGCAGGCGCGCCGGATCACCCACTCGCCGACCGCCACGATGGCGCCGTTTTCCTCGAGGATCGGGATGAATTCGTCGGGCGCGACCAGGCCGCGCTGCGGATGGTGCCAGCGCAGCAGCACTTCCAGCGCCTGCGGCGCACGGTCGGCGACGGCGACGATGGGCTGGAACAGCAGCGCGAACTCGTCGCGCGCGAGGGCGCCGCGCAGCTCGGTCTCGAGTTCGAAATGGCGCTCGGCGGCATCCATGCGGCCCGAATAGAACTGGTAGTTGTTGCGGCCGGCCGCCTTGGCCTGGTACATAGCGGCATCGGCCTTGCGCATCAGGCTGTCGACGTCGGTGCCGTCGTCCGGGTACATGCAGATGCCGATCGAGGTCGAGATGTGCAGGCTGCGGCCCTCGAAGGACACCGGCTCGGCCAGCACGTCGATGATCTTGTCGCCGACCAGCGTGCATTCCTCGGCCGCGCGCACGCCCGGCACCAGCACCACGAACTCGTCGCCGCCGAGGCGCGCCACGGTATCGCTGGCGCGCACCACGCGGCACAGGCGCTGCGCGACTTCGCGCAGCAAATGGTCGCCGGTGGCGTGGCCCAGGGAATCGTTGATCGTCTTAAAACGGTCGAGGTCGAGGAACATCAGCGCCAGCCGGCGTCCGTCGCGCCGTGCCGCCAGCAGTGCGCGGTCGAGGCGCTCGGCCAGCAGCGCGCGGTTGGGCAGCCCGGTCAGCGCGTCGTGGTAGGCCATGTGGTGCACCCGCGCCTCGGCCTGGCGCCGTTCGACGATCTCGGCCTGCAGCTCGGCGGTGCGCTCCTGCACCCGCACCTCGAGTTCGTCGCGCGCGCGGCGCAGCGCCTCCGCCGCTTCGTGCTGGGCGGTGACGTCGTCGACCAGCCAGACGCTGCGCCCTTGCGGCTGCGCCAGGTCGAATGGCCGGCCCGACAGCCGCGCCCAGAACAGGCTACCGTCGCGCCGCACCAGCTGGTGCTCGGAGGTATGCACGCGCCCGCTGCGGAAGTCGGCGTCGACCCGGACACGCGCCGCCGCCCAGGCCTGGGCATCGGGATACAGCTCGCTCACCCACTGGCCGGCGATGGCGCCGTCGCCGCAGCCGAACAGCTCGCCCATCTTGGGGTTGCAGCGCAGGGTACGGCCGTGCTCGACCACGGCCACGCCCAGCACCGCATTGTCGAGGATGGCCTGGTTTTCCATCAGCGCGTTGCGCAGCGATGCCTCGGCCAGCTTGCGGCCGCTGCGGTCCTCGATCATCCAGATCATGGTGCCCTGCCCCAGCTCGCCGGGATTGGCCGGGTAGGCGATGATCCCGACCCACATCGGCGTACCGTCCTTGCGTACCATGGCACATTCGGTACGGAACGGGGTCCCGTCGGCCAGCACGCGGTAGGCACGCTGGCCCAGCTCGGTCCAGGCCTGCTCGTCGGCATACATCAGGCGCGTCGACTTGCCCAGGACTTCGGACTCGCCGTAACCGAACATCGCGCCGAAGCAGCCGTTGTAGCGGGTGATCATGCGTGCGCGCGTGAAGAAGATGCCGATCGTCGCATTGGTCATGATCGCCTGGACCTCGGTCAGGGCCTGGCGCTCGGCCGTGATGTCTTCCACGATCCAGACGGTGCCGGCCTCGCGCGCGCGCGCATCGACCGCCTTGGCGCGGATACGGCACCACAGCAGCGCGCCGTCGCGGTGGCGCAGCTGGAGCTCGCCCTCGTACAGGCCGCCGGTGCCCAGCACCTCCAGCGCCGCATCGACGAAAGCCTGGTACTGGGCGGGTGCGGCAAATACGCTGACGGGATCGACGCCGGTCAGTTCCTCGGCGCTGTAGCCGAGCATTGCCGCCATGCGCGGATTGCAGGACTTGACCAGGTGCGGCAGGGTGACGACGATGCCGACCGGCGCATGCTCCAGCACCGTGGCCTGGCGAAGCACCGTGCCGCGCAGGGCGGCGTCGGCCTCGCTGCGCGAAGGCGGACCGAACACGAAGGTGGCGCCGGCGCCGCACGCCACCGGCAGCGGCTTGGCGCGCACCTCGAGCGTCCGGCCCGGCAGCGCGGTGCCGGCGGCCAGCACGACTTCCCAGCGCCCTTCACGTGCCAGGGTCTGGCTGGAGGCGATCGCCATCGCGGCCGGCGCCGTGAGCGCGTCCATGTCCAGCAATTCGCCCAGCGAGCGCCCTTCGAGCGGTCCGCCGGCGAGTTCCGCCATGGCCGGGTTGGCGGCCCATACCACGCCCTGCGCGTCGCACGCACACGCAGGCGCGGCAATCAGCGCCAATGCCTCGGCCACGAAGGCCGCCTTGCTCGTTACACGCTCCATCCCAGGTTTCCATGCTGGAGGCCCAGTGTCGGAACCTCTCTTGTATGAGATGCATCATAACCGACTGTGCGGCAATTATTTACTAAAAAGCAAATAAATGTTGCATTGCGATGTAAAGTGACAACGATTCATTGCAGACGCTATCAAAATGCATCGCCGGGGACCCGTACCCAGCCTTCCATCAATACCCGCGCGCTGCGGCTCATCTCGGCCTTGGTCACGGCCCAGTCGCCGTCGACCTGGCGCGCTTCGGCGCCCACGCGCAGGGTGCCGGACGGATGGCCGAAGCGCACAGCCTCATGCGCACGCCCGCCCGCGGCCAGGCTGACCAGGGTGCCGGGGATCGCCGCCGCGGTAGCGATCGAGACCGCCGCCGTGCCCATCATCGCGTGGTGCAGCTTGCCCATCGAGAGCGCGCGCACCAGCAGGTCGACGTCTTCTGCCCTGACCTGCTTGCCGCTCGATGCCACGTAGTCGGCCGCGGACGCGACGAAGGCGATCTTGGGCGTGTGCTGGCGCCGCGCGGCCTGCTCCAGGTGCTCGATCAGGCCCATGCGCATGGCGCCGTAGGCGCGGATCAGCTCGAACATCGCCAGCGCCTTGGGATCGCTATTGATAGCGTCCTGCAGTTCGGTGCCGGTGTAGCCGATGTCTGCGGCGTTCACGAAGATGGTCGGGATGCCGGCGTTGATCATCGTGGCTTTCAGGGTGCCGACGCCGGGCACCTCGAGTTCGTCGACCAGGTTCCCGGTCGGGAACATGGCGCCGCCGCCGCCCTCTTCCTCTGCCGCCGGGTCCATGAACTCGATGCGGACCTCGGCCGCCGGGAAGGTCACGCCATCGAGCTCGAAGTCGCCGGTTTCCTGCACCTGCCCGTCCGTGACCGGGACGTGGGCGACGATGGTCTTGTTGATGTTGGCCTGCCAGATGCGCACCGTGACGATGCCGTCCTGCGGGATGCGCGCCGGGTCGATGAAGCCGTTGCTGATGGCATAGGGACCGATCGCCGCCGACAGGTTGCCGCAGTTGCCGCTCCAGTCGACGAAGGGCTTGTCGATCGAGACCTGGCCGAACAGGTAGTCGACGTCGTGGTCCGGGCGGGTGCTCTTCGCGACGATCACAGTCTTGCTGGTGCTGGAGGTGGCGCCGCCCATGCCGTCGATCTGCTTGGCATAGGGGTCGGGGCTGCCGATCACGCGCAGCAGGAAGTTGTCGCGGGCTTCACCGGGGACCTGGGCGGCTTCCGGGAGGTCCTGCAGGCGGAAGAAGACGCCTTTGCTGGTGCCGCCGCGCATGTAGACGGCGGGGATTTTGATTTGGGGTGGGTGTGCCATGAGTGTTGTCCGTTTCCCGTCATCCCCGCGAAAGCGGGGATCCATGCTGAGCGTCCTCAATCAACAACGGTGGTTATCACCCGAACGACTTCGATTACTCAGTATGGATTCGCGCTTCCGCGGGAATGACGGACTCTAAGTTTCGTCTTAAGCCGCCACCTTGGTCGACGCCAAGAAGTCCTGCGCAAACCGCTGCAGCACCCCGCCCGCCTCGTAGATCGACACTTCCTCGGCCGTATCCAGGCGGCAGGTCACCGGCACCTCGACGGTCTCGCCGTTCTTGCGGTGAATGACCAGGCTCAGGATTGCGCGCGGCGTGCGCTGCCCCACCACGTCGAAGGTCTCGGTGCCGTCGATGCCCAGCGTCAGGCGCGTCACGCCCGGCTGGAATTCGAGCGGCAGTACGCCCATGCCGACCAGGTTGGTCCGGTGGATGCGCTCGAAGCCCTCGGCCACGATCGCTTCCACGCCCGCCAGGCGCACGCCCTTGGCCGCCCAGTCGCGCGACGAGCCCTGGCCGTAGTCGGCGCCGGCGATCACGATCAGCGGCTGCTTGCGCCCCATGTAGGTCTCGATCGCTTCCCACATGCGGGTCACGCTGCCTTCCGGCTCGATGCGCGCCAGCGACCCAGCGCGCACGTTGCCGAAGTCGTCGCGCACCATCTCGTTCTTCAGGGTCGGATTGGCGAAAGTCGCGCGCTGCGCCGTCAGGTGGTCGCCGCGGTGGGTCGCGTAGGAATTGAAGTCTTCTTCCGGCAAGCCCATCTTGTGCAGGTATTCGCCGGCCGCGCTGTTCATCATGATCGCGTTCGACGGCGACAGGTGGTCGGTGGTGATGTTATCGCCCAGCACCGCCAGCGGCCGCATGCCCTGCAGGGTACGTACGCCGGCCAGCGCGCCTTCCCAGTACGGCGGCCGGCGGATGTAGGTGCTCATCGGGCGCCAGTCGTACAGCGGCGACACTGCTGCCTCCGTGCTTTCCTGGCGCGCGAACATCACGTCGTACACGTTGCGGAACTGCTGCGGCTTGACCGCCTGCGCCACCACGGCGTCGATCTCTTCGTCGCTCGGCCAGATCGAGGCCAGCGTGACCGGCGTACCGTCCGGGTCCACGCCCAGTACGTCCTTCTCGATGTCGAAGCGGATAGTGCCGGCGATCGCATACGCCACCACCAGCGCCGGTGAGGCCAGGAAGGCCTGCTTGGCATACGGGTGGATGCGGCCGTCGAAGTTGCGGTTGCCCGACAGGACCGCGGTCGCGTACAAATCGCGTTCGATGATCTCCTGCTGGATGACCGGGTCGAGCGCGCCCGACATGCCGTTGCAGGTGGTGCAGGCAAAGGCGACGATGCCGAAACCGAGCTTTTCCAGTTCCGGCAGCAGCCCCGCTTCCTCGAGGTACAGCGCGACCGCCTTGGAACCCGGCGCCAGCGAGGACTTGACCCAGGGCTTGCGCAGCAGCCCGGCCTTGTTGGCGTTACGCGCCAGCAGGCCGGCAGCCACCATGTTGCGCGGGTTGTTGGTGTTGGTGCAGCTGGTGATGGCGGCGATGATCACGGCGCCGTCCGGCATGCGGCCCGGCTCGTTTTCCACGACGCCCGCGATGCCGCGCGCCGCCAGTTCCGACGTCGGCACGCGCTTGTGCGGGTTCGACGGCCCGGCGATGTTGCGCACCACGGTCGACAGATCGAACTGCAGCACGCGTTCGTACTCGACGTTCGCCAGCGTGTCGGACCACAGCCCGGTTTCCTTGGCATACAGCTCGACCAGCTTCACCAGCTCGTCGTCGCGGCCGGTCAGCTTGAGGTAGTTGATGGTCTGGTCGTCGATCGAGAACATGGCCGCGGTGGCGCCGTATTCCGGCGCCATGTTGGAGATCGTGGCACGGTCGCCCAGCGTCAGGCTGGCAGCGCCTGCGCCGTAGAACTCCAGGTAGGCGGAGACGACCTTCGACTTGCGCAGGAACTCGGTCAGCGCCAGCACGATGTCGGTCGCGCTGATGCCCGGCTGGACCTTGCCGGTCAGCTCGACGCCGACGATGTCCGGCAGGCGCATGTACGAGGCGCGGCCCAGCATGACACTCTCGGCTTCCAGGCCGCCGACGCCGATCGCGATCACGCCCAGCGCATCGACCATCGGCGTGTGCGAATCGGTGCCGACCAGCGTGTCCGGAAAGGCCACGCAATCGCGCACTTGCACCACGGGGCTCATGCGTTCCAGGTTGATCTGGTGCAGGATACCGTTCCCGGGCGGGATCACGTCGACGTTCTGGAAAGCCTTCCTGGTCCACTCGATGAAATCGAAGCGGTCTTCGTTGCGGCGGTCCTCGATGGCGCGGTTCTTGGCAAAGGCATCCGGATCGAAGCCGCCGCACTCGACCGCCAGCGAGTGGTCGACCACCAGCTGGGTCGGCACCACCGGGTTGACCAGGCGCGGATCGCCGCCCTGCAGCGCGATGGCGTCGCGCAGGCCGGCCAGGTCGACCAGTGCGGTCTGGCCGAGGATGTCGTGGCACACCACGCGTGCCGGGAACCAGGGAAAGTCGAGGTCGCGCTTGCGCTCAATTAATTGCTTGAGTGACGGCACCAGGGCTTGCGGCTCGCAGCGGCGCACCAGGTTTTCGGCCAGGACGCGCGAGGTGTAGGGGAGCTTGTCCCAGGCGCCGGGCTGGATCTCGTCGACGGCGGCGCGGGCGTCGAAGTAATGCAGGTTGGTGCCGTGCAAGGGTTTGCGGTAGTTGCTGTTCATGATGTGTGTCGGTTCAATCGTCAACCATTGAACCGTCATTCCCGCGCAAGCGGGAATCCATACTGAGGCTCAGAATTCAGCGCCGCATGGATTCCCGCTTTCGCGGGAATGACGGTGTTTTTTATGTTGCGAGGTATGACTCGGTCTTCTTGCTGCTTTAGCTTACTTCCGCTCCGCCAGCGGCACAAACGTCAAATCCTCCGGCCCCACATAGTTCGCGCTCGGCCGGATGATCTTGTTATCGATGCGCTGCTCGATGACGTGCGCCGACCAGCCGGAGGTCCGCGAAATCACGAACAGCGGCGTGAACATCGCCGTCGGCACACCCATCATGTGGTACGACACGGCCGAGAACCAGTCCAGGTTCGGGAACATCTTCTTGACTTCCCACATCACCGATTCCAGGCGTTCGGCGATATCGAACATCTTCATCGAACCGGCGCCCTGCGACAAGTTGCGCGCGACTTCCTTGATCACCTTGTTGCGCGGATCGGAAATCGTGTACACCGGGTGGCCGAAGCCGATCACGACTTCCTTGTTGGCGACGCGGTTGCGGATGTCGGCCTCGGCTTCGTCGGCATTCTCGTAGCGCTTCTGGATGTCGAACGCAGCTTCGTTGGCGCCCCCGTGCTTCGGGCCGCGCAGCGCGCCGATGGCGCCGGCGATGGCCGAGTGGATGTCGGACCCGGTGCCGGCAATCACGCGCGCGGTGAAGGTCGAGGCGTTGAACTCGTGCTCGGCGTACAGGATCAGCGACGTGTGCATCGCCCTCACCCAGTCGGCCGGCGGCTTGAAGCCGTGCAGCAGGTGCAGGAAGTGGCCGCCGATCGAATCGTCATCTAGCTCGACCTCGATCCGCTTGCCGTTGTGGCTGAAGTGGTACCAGTACAGCAGCATCGAACCGAACGAGGCCATCAGGCGGTCGGCGATGTCGCGCGCCCCGGCGATGCTGTGGTCATCCTTTTCGGGCAGCACGCAGCCGAGGGTCGACACGCCGGTACGCATCACGTCCATCGGATGGGCACCGGCCGGCAGCGCTTCCAGTGCCGACTTGACCGCCTGCGGCAGGCCGCGCAGCGACTTCAGCTTGGCCTTGTAACCGCGCAGCTCGGCCTCGTTGGGCAGCTTGCCGTGCACCAGCAGGTAGGCGATTTCCTCGAATTCGCAGGCATCGGCCACGTCCAGGATATCGTAGCCGCGGTAATGCAAATCGTTGCCGGAACGGCCCACCGAGCACAGCGCCGTGTTGCCGGCGGCGACGCCGGACAGGGCCACCGATTTCTTCGGCTTGAAAGTTGGCACGTCGGTTTTGGCTTGTTCAGTCATGTCGGATCTCCGTAATTATTTGGCTTTGTTCTGTGCAAACAGCGCATCGAGTTTCTGCTCGAAGCTGTGATAGTCGATGCGGTCGTAGAGTTCAGCGCGCGTCTGCATGGTGTCGAGCACGTTCTGCTGGGTGCCGTCGCGGCGGATTGCCGTGTAGACGTTCTCGGCCGCCTTGTTCATGGCGCGGAAGGCCGACAGCGGGTACAGCACGATGTCGACGTCGGCGCCCTTCAACTCCTCGACCGTGAACAGCGGTGTGCTGCCGAACTCCGTGATGTTGGCCAGGATCGGCACCTTGACGGCCTGCTTGAACTGCTTGTACATCTCGAGGCTGGTGATCGCTTCCGGAAAGATCATGTCGGCGCCGGCTTCGACGCAGGCCACGGCGCGCTCGACTGCCTTGTCGATGCCCTCGACGGCCAGCGCATCGGTACGCGCCATGATCACGAAATCGTCGTCGGTGCGCGCATCGGCGGCCGCCTTGATGCGGTCGACCATCTCGCCCTGGCTGACGATTTCCTTGTTCGGACGATGGCCGCAGCGCTTGGCGCCGACCTGGTCCTCGATGTGGCAGGCGCCGGCGCCGGCCTTGATCAGCGAGCGCACGGTGCGCGCCACGTTGAAGGCGGACGCGCCGAAGCCGGTGTCGACGTCGACCAGCAGCGGCAGGTCGCACACGTCGCTGATGCGGCGCACGTCGATCAGCACGTCTTCCAGGCCCGAGATGCCCAGGTCCGGCAAGCCCAGCGAACCGGCCGCGACGCCGCCGCCCGACAGGTAGATCGCGCGGTAGCCGGCGCGCTTGGCCAGCAGGGCGTGGTTGGCGTTGATCGCCCCCACCACCTGCAGCGGATGTTCTTCCTGGACGGCGCGGCGGAATGCGGCGCCTGCGGACTGTTGGCTCATTGCGTGATCCTTTCGGGTTGGCGGTCTATGAATATGGACGAGCAATATGCAAGCCGCGTGCCAGTCACGGTTCAACGGCGGCAAAGCCGATTTTCAAAGACTTGGCAGCATTCAGGCAAGCACGGCCGCCCTTCGGATGTTTCATGATGTTTCAGTGTGAAACATCGTTTAGAAACAGCGCAACACCTGTGCCGATCATGAACATTGCATAGCCGTTGACATAGTTCAATAAATTCAACAGACTTTCCTGAACAATATTAATTAGGGGAATTCATGTTCGACATCCGCAAGGCCAGCCTGCTGGCTGCCGTTCTCATCACCTGCAGCGGCGCCCAGGCCGAGCCGGTCGACGCCAACACGATCAACCGCATCGCCGACGAAGGCTACAACCGCGGCCAGGTCGCCACCCTCGCCGCCTACCTGAGCGACCAGATCGGCGGCCGCATGACCAACTCGCCCGCCATGCGCAAGGCCGAGAAATGGACCCAGCAGACCTTCAGCGGCTGGGGCCTGCAGAACGTCCACCTCGAAGGCTATGAGTTCGGCCGCGGCTGGTGGATCGAATCGGCCAGCACCCGCATGGTGACGCCACGTCCCCTGGCCCTCACCGCGATCCCGGTCGCCTGGACGCCGCCGACCCGCGGCACGCTGAGCGCCCCGATCGTCGTCGCCCCGATCCGCCACGTACGCGACCTGGCCGCATGGAAAGGCAAGGTGCGCGGCAAGATCGTCCTGATCAGCTACCCGGACGATGCCAAGGACGGTACCAGCGCCCCTTTCAAGCGCTACGACGAAGCCGAACTCGGCAAGCTGTCGACCTACGACCAGCCGCACTTCGATCCGGAGCAGTCGTTCGACCTGTACAAGAAATACTTCGAACTGGCGCGCGAGATCGACCGCTTCATGGCGGCCGAGGGCGCGCAGGCCCTTGTGAAGATGTCCTACCGTAACGGCGGCCTGGTGCAAGGCGAAGGCTATTTCCACGGCAAGGGCGACACCGTCTCGCTGCCGGCCGTCGAAATGGCCGCCGAAGACTACCGCCGCCTGGCGCGCTTGGCGAAAGTCGGCGAGGTCAAGCTGGAGCTGAACAACAAGGTCCACTTCGACGACCGCGACACCAAGGCCTACAACGTGCTGGCCGAGATTCCGGGCAGCGATCCGCAGGCCGGCTACGTGATGGCCGGCGCCCACCTCGACAGCTGGGTGGCCGGCGACGGCGCCGCCGACAATGGCGCCGGCTCGGTGGTGGTGATGGAAGCGGCGCGCATCCTGTCGCAACTGGGCGTGAAACCCAAGCGCACCATCCGCTTCGCCCTCTGGACCGGCGAAGAGCAAGGCCTGCTGGGTTCGCTCGCCTACATCAAGCAGCACATCGCGACCCGCCCCCGCCCCACCAACGCGGCCCAGGCCAAGGTGCCGGAATTCATGTGGGAGACCTACCCGATCACGCCGCTGGCCGGCTTCAACGACATGACGGCCTACTTCAACCTCGACAACGGCTCGGGCAAGATCCGCGGCATTTACGCCGAAGGCAATTTCGCTGCGATGCCGGTGCTGCGCAACTGGCTGGCCCCGTTTGCCAGTCTGGGGGCCGATAAAGTGGTGGCGAAAAAGACCGGCGGTACCGACCACGAAATCATGGCGGGGATGGGCTTGCCAGCATTCCAGTTCATCCAGGATCCGCTGGATTACGGCAGCCAGGTGCATCACTCGAACCTGGATACCTATGACCACCTGCGCACCGAAGACCTGCGCCAGGCGTCGGTGATCATGGCGACCGTGCTGTTGCAGGCGGCGGAGAGCGATACGCCGATGCCGAGGAATGTGTTGCCGAAGCAGCCTACGGCGACGGATCCTTTCCATTATCGGGATCCGGCGAAGGAATAAGCGGTGCCAATTGGATGCACGCTTACGGGTGTGCCTCCAGTTTGCCGAGAGTGATTGCTGGCTGGGCCACAGACACCAGCGTGTTTTTAATTGAGAAAGTCAGATGTATGATTCCTAACGATGTGAGGGCTGAAATCCTGCAGCGAATGCATGCTGCTGAACAAGAGCATGGTGTTCGCATTTTGCTGGCGGTTGAATCCGGAAGCCGGGCGTGGGGTTTCGAATCGCCGAACAGTGACTATGACGCTCGGTTCATCTACGTTCACCCACGTGATTGGTACCTGTCCGTTACCTTGGAAGAACAAAGGGATGTCATCGAGTACCCGATCGTCGACGACATCGATTTGAACGGTTGGGACCTCCGGAAAGCCTTGCGCTTATTCTCCAAGTCGAATCCTACATTTGTTGAGTGGATTCAATCACCAATCGTGTACGGATCACGAACAAGTTTCGCCAGTGAGGCGCACCGTCTCCTGCCAAGTGTTTATTCGGTCGAGCACGGAACGTATCACTATCGCAGCATGGCAAAAACGAACTATCGCGGTTACTTGCGGTCTGATCTGGTTCCGCTGAAAAAATACTTCTATGTATTACGCCCGCTGCTATCTGTGCGATGGTTGGAGCGATACGGGTCCGCCCCGCCGATTGAATTCAAGAAGCTGTTGCATCTTGTGGAAACCGATACAGTGTTGATCAGGGATGTCGAAGCGCTACTTGAACGCAAACGTACAGCCCCCGAAATGGGCTTGGAAGCACCTGTTGCCAGCATTCACACGTTCGTCGAGCGCGAACTGGAGCGGCTTGAAGCAATCGTGCCGCCGATATCAGAGAAGCACACGGCTTCGCCAGCATTGAACGATCTTTTCCGCGCGATCGTTCATGAGGCATGGGCTTGACGTGATTCACCCAGCCGGGCACCGAGCGAAAAGTCTTGCGGGCTGCCTTGCGCATCGGGCAGTCGCTGTTCCAATCAGGCCACAAAACATACCCGGTTACGCCCACTCTTCTTGGCTTCATACATGGCCTCATCCGCCATATGAATCCACATTGCACTCGTACGCGCATGCGGGCTGTACATGGCCGCGCCGATGCTCAAGGTAGGCACCGGTCCATCATGCCGGGTGTGCGCATCCGGCTGCGCAAGTGCACACATTCTTTCGAAAATGCCTGCAGCATCCACTTTGCTGATATTGCGCAGAATGACGCAGAACTCGTCACCACCATAGCGCGCCACCGTATCCTGTTCCTGTACGCAGGACAACATGATCCTCGCGACTTTTTGCAGCGCCCGGTCACCGGCGATATGGCCGAATTTGTCGTTGATGTCCTTGAACTGGTCGACGTCGACCAGCGCCACGACGCTGCGATGGATGTCGTTACCCGGTGCCCTCACCCAGTCGTCGAGTATTTCGTTGAACGCCGCACGGTTGGTCAACCCCGTCAGGGAATCGGTCCGGCTCATGTCACGCAGTTGATTCTTGTGTTTGATGAGCTGGATCGCAGTAAGGTAGGCAACGTAGCCCAACGATAAGGGGTACAGCACCAGCAAAGGCAGGCAAGCTGCAATTTGCGCGCGGCTCAACATGTCATGGAAGGGTGTGCCGAGCGTAAGATAAATCACGCCCGCCCCCAGCAGGCTTGCAAGCACGCCTCGCCCCATGAAACGCGGACCGCCCATGGCCATGTTGTTCATGGTGACCATGCTGAGGATGCACACCGAAGGAATCGGATTGAAACCCATGACACCGGCAAAAAGGCCTGCCGTGAAAGCGTCGACCAGCATGCTGCGGCGCTCGGTGTCGACCGGGCGTGCGCTGGACCTGGCGAGCAGATAAGCCAGATGCGGCCACAAGAAGCAGTAGCTGATCAATACGCCAAGCACCAGCCGTCCATGGCGTGGCGCCGACAGGCTGAAGAAGACCGCCAAAAAACCCATGCTCAGCCCAAGACAACGCGGCAGATAGAAGCGCCTGGGCAAAGCCATGCTCTGGGCCTGGCGCCGCTTGGGAAGGTGGGAGGATGAAAATGCTGGGTTTTGGTGCATTGTTGAGCCAGGGGGTGCATCGAACAAGCCACATAGTACGCATTTTCGTCAAAAGTTCCAACAGGAAACTATTTGTGTAATTTTATAAATTATCTTGCAATTTTTTATATAGCGCTGCTAAAACACGCCGACATGTGGTTCTTACGATCACGGTTCTGAAAACTAAACATGCTTTTAGATTATCGAACGACTTCTACGGCAATATCGCTGATCACGAATGGCAATAACAATGTATCCATGCAGCAACTAAGATGCGTGGATTACGCAAATCCATCCCCCAAAAGCAAGCAGCCCGGCCGACGAATCGACCGGGCTGCCAGATCAACTAAGTTGGACGATCAGTGCGCGGTAGCCCCGGCTGCACCGATACCGGTTTCCGAACGCACTTCCTGCGCCTCGAAACCGGCCTTGTCGATTGCCGCGCGCGGGCCGCTGTCGGTGACCGAGAACAGCCACACGCCGACGAAGCCGACGATCATCGAGAACAGGGCCGGCGAGGTGTACGGGAAGATCGCTGCCTTGTTGTGGAACACGTCGACCCACACCGACTTCGACACCACGGTCAGGCCGACCGCCGTGATCAGGCCCAGGAAGCCGCCGACGGTGGCGCCGCGGGTGGTGCAGCCCTTCCACAGCACCGACATGAACAGCACCGGGAAGTTGGCCGACGCTGCGATGGCGAAGGCCAGCGACACCATGAAGGCGACGTTTACGCTCTGGAACACGATACCCAGCAGCACGGCGATGATGCCGAGTGCGATGGTGGTGATCTTGGACACGCGCAGCTCGCTGCCCGGGGTGGTCTGTCCCTTCTTGATGACGGTGGCGTACAGGTCGTGCGACACGGCCGAGGCACCCGACAGCGTCAGGCCCGCCACCACCGCCAGGATGGTCGCGAAGGCCACGGCCGAGATGAAGCCGAGGAAGATGTCGCCGCCCACGGCCTTGGCCAGGTGCACCGCCGCCATGTTGTTACCGCCCAGCAGCTTGCCGGCAGCATCCTTGAAGGCCGGGTTGGTACCGACCAGCACGATCGCGCCGAAGCCGATGATGAACACCAGCACGTAGAAGTAGCCGATCCAGGTGGTGGCCCACAGCACCGACTTGCGCGCTTCCTTGGCGCTCGGGACGGTGAAGAAGCGCATCAGGATGTGCGGCAGGCCGGCGGTACCGAACATCAGCGCCATGCCGAAGGAGATGCCGGAGATCGGGTCCTTGATGAAGGTGCCCGGGCCCATGATGGCGTCGCCCTTGGCGTGCACTTCGACGGCCTTGGCGAACAGCTGTTCCGGGCTGAAGTTGAACATCGACAGCACCGAGAATGCCATGAAGGTGGTACCGGCCAGCAGCATCACGGCCTTGATGATCTGCACCCAGGTGGTGGCGGTCATGCCGCCGAACAGCACGTAGACCATCATCAGGATGCCGACCAGGACCACGGCGATCCAGTAGTCCAGGCCGAACAGCAGCTTGATCAGCTGGCCGGCGCCGACCATCTGCGCGATCAGGTAGAACAGCACGACGACCAGGGTACCCGAGGCGGCGAACAGGCGCACCGGCTTCTGGGCAAAGCGGTAGGCGGCGACGTCGGCGAAGGTGAAGCGGCCCAGGTTGCGCAGGCGCTCGGCCATCAGGAAGGTCAGCACCGGCCAGCCGACCAGGAAGCCGATCGCGTAGATCAGGCCGTCGAAGCCGTCCAGGAACACGGCGGCGGAGATGCCGAGGAAGGAGGCGGCCGACATGAAGTCGCCGGCGATCGCGAGGCCGTTCTGGAAGCCGGTGATGCCGCCGCCGGCGGTGTAGAAGTCGGACGCGGAGCGGGTGCGCTTGGCGGCCCATTTGGTGATGAACAGGGTCAGCAGCACGAACACCGCGAACATCGCGATCGCGGTCCAGTTGGTGGCTTGCTTGGTGGCCTGGCCGAGGTCCGGCGCCGCCATGGCGCTGCCGGCGAGGGCCAGCAGGGCGAAGGCGGCCGCCAGGTAGGAAAAGATGCGGGTGGTCTTGGTCATGCGCGTACCTTGGTCGGCTGGGTCACTTTGGCGTTGGTGGCGGCCGGCTGGGCGGTGCCCGCGCCGGCGTTCTGGTGGATGGCGTCGGTGAGCGCGTCGAACTCGCGGTTCGCGCGGCGCACGTAGATGGCGGTGACGGCCACCGTGAACAGGATCACGAACAGGCCCAGGGGCACGCCCCAGGACATGACGCCGTTGCCGATCTTCGATGCCATGAAGGCCTTGTCCCAGGCGTTCAGCGCGGTGAAGCCGTAGTAGACGACCATGACCGACAGGGCCAGCATCCAGCCGTAGCGGGAGCGTGTCCTGACGAGTTTCTGGTAGTTCGGGTCATTCTTGACCCGTTGTACGAGGTCTGCTTCCATTTTTTGTCTCCATTCATTTTATTAATGCCAGTACAGCCGGCTGGTTTCGATCCTACGGCCGGCCCCTTACCCGATTCTTACGGCAGAAGCCGAAAACCATATTTACCGGCGTTTCAAATGAAACGCCGCGCAATGAAATGCACTACACTTGAAACATGAGTTATCCCGTCCGCAGTGCCCCCGAATCCGGCAAGCCCGTCATCTGGACCGTGTCCGTGTCCCGCCTGTCCGACCTGTTCCGCGACATCACGCTCGAATACGATCACCTGGCGCAGATCGAACCGCTGCACCTGGGCTTCGACGAAGCGGCGCGCCATATCCGCGAGCGCATGGCGAGCGAGCATTGCGACGTCGTGATCGCAGCCGGCTCCAACGGCGCCTACCTGAAGAGCCGGATCTCGGTGCCGGTGGTGGTGGCCCAGGCCAGCGGCTTCGACTTCATGCAGGCGCTGGCGCGGGCGCGGCGGCTGTCGGCACGGATCGGCGTGATCCAGTACCAGCGGCCGCTGCCGGAACTGGCCGAGTTCGCGGCGACCTTCGGCCTGGTGATCGAGCAGCGCACCTATGTGACCGAGGAAGATGCGCGCGCAAGCATCGACGAATTGAAAGCCGGCGGGATCGAGGTCATCGTCGGCGCCGGCCTGATTACCGACCTGGCCGAGGAAGCGGGCCTGAAGGCTGTGTTCGTGTATTCGGCGGCCTCGATCCGGCGCGCCTTCGACGACGCGCTGGAACTGGCGCGCCTGACCCAGTTGGAAGCGGGCCGAGGCCGGCGGCCGGTGGTCTCCGACACCCGGCGCGCTCGGCGCGGTTTGAATGATCTTCGTGGCGAGTCGCCGGCGATGGAGCGCCTGCGCCAGAGCGTGGTGCTGTACGCGCGCTCGCCGGCGACGGTGCTGATCCAGGGCGAAACCGGCAGCGGCAAGGAACTGGTGGCCCAGGCGATCCACCGCGAGAGCCCGCGCCGCGGCGCCAACCGGCCCTTCGTCGCCGTGAATTGCGGCGCCATCGCCGAGTCGCTGCTGGAATCCGAGCTGTTCGGCCACGAGGAAGGCGCGTTCACGGGGGCGCGCCGCGGCGGCCACGCCGGCCTGTTCGAAGCGGCGAACGGCGGCACCCTGTTCCTGGACGAGATCGGCGAAATGCCGCTCGCGCTGCAGACGCGCCTGCTGCGCGTGCTCGAGGAGCGCGAAGTGATGCGGGTGGGCGGCACCCGGCCGGTGCCGATCGACGTGCGCGTGATCAGCGCCACCCATTGCGACCTGGAGGCGCGCGTGCGCGACGGCAGCTTCCGTGCCGACCTGTTCTACCGGCTGGCCGTGCTGCGCCTCGCCCTGCCGCCACTGCGCGCGCGCGTGGAAGACATCGCGCCGCTGGCCGAGTGGTCGCTCAAGCATGCGCTGGCGGCGCTGGATGCGCGGCCGCATCCGAACCTGGCGGCCGAGATCGCGGCCTGCGCGCCGCTGCTGCAGGCGTATGGCTGGCCCGGCAACGTACGCGAGCTGCGCAACCTGATGGAACGGCTGGCGCTGTTCCTGGCGGCCGAGCCCCTGCAGGCGCTGACGCCGAGCTTCCTGCTGGCGATCGCACCGGAGCTGGGCCAGCTTGCGGCCCCCTCTCCAGCCGCGCTGCCGGCGCAGGTGCCGCCGCCGACCCCGGTTCGGGAAAGCGCGGCCGAGGTGCTGGCGCGCTTCGGCGGCCAGCGCGATGCTGCCGCACGCCACCTGGGCATCAGCCGCACCACCTTATGGCGCCGTCTAAAAGAGGGAAATTAGCATTTGGAAAGTGAGCCGCTATAACCGAATACGAACTCAAGCGGTTTAATCTCCCCCAAACCACGACGCGGAAATTAGTCGTATGATGCCTTTTTTATACGGCCTGGCGCCCGATCGTGCCAGCTTTCCAGGCGGCGCCCATGAAGTGCCGCGTAGTCCGGAGGCATCATGCAAGACGCGCGTAGCAATCCCTCGTCAGCGGCGATTTTTTCGCTGATCGGCAATACCCCGCTGGTTGAAGTCACCCGCATCGACACCGGCCCCTGCCAGCTCTTCCTCAAGCTCGAATCCCAGAATCCCGGCGGCTCCATCAAGGACCGCATCGGCCGCGCCATGATCGAGGCGGCCGAGCTGGATGGCCGCCTGCAGCCCGGTGGCACCGTGGTCGAAGCCACCGCCGGGAATACCGGCCTCGGCCTGGCGCTGGTGGCGCGCATCAAGGGCTACCGGGTGGTCCTCGTCGTGCCCGACAAGATGGCGGCGGAAAAGGTGCTGCACCTGAAGGCGCTCGGCGCCGAGATCCACCTGACCCGTTCCGACGTCGGCAAGGGCCATCCCGAGTACTACCAGGATTATGCAGCGCGCCTGGCCCGGGAGATTCCCGGCGCCTGGTTCGCCGACCAGTTCAACAATCCGGACAACCCACGCGCCCACGAAACCACGACCGGCCCCGAAATCTGGGAACAGATGCGCCACGAGATCGACGCCATCGTGGTCGGCGTCGGCTCTTCCGGCACCCTCAGCGGCCTGTCGCGCTACTTCGCGCAGGTACAGCCCGGCCTCGAATTCGTGCTGGCCGATCCGCAAGGCTCGATCCTGGCCGACTACATCAAGACCGGCACACTGTCGGATGTCTCCGGCTCGTGGGCGGTCGAAGGCATCGGCGAAGACTTCATCCCGGCGATCGCCGACCTGTCGCGCGTGAAGACCGCGTATTCCATCAGCGACGAGGACAGCTTCAACACCGCGCGCGAACTGCTGCGCCAGGAAGGCATCCTGGCCGGCTCCTCCACCGGCACCCTGCTCGCCGCCGCCCTGCGCTACTGCCGCGCCCAGACCACGCCGAAGCGGGTCGTCACCTTCGTGTGCGACACCGGCACCCGCTATCTCACCAAGGTCTACAGCGATGGCTGGATGGTCGACCAGGGCCTGCTGCACCGTCCGAAACTGGGCGACCTGCGCGACCTGATCGGGCGCCGCTTCGACGACGGCGAAGTGGTGACGGTGGCGCCGTCCGACACCCTGCTGACCGCCTTTAACCGCATGCGCAGCGCCGACCTGGCCCAGCTGCCGGTGGTCGAGCACGGCAAGCTGGTCGGCCTGATCGACGAGTCCGACCTGTTGTTGCACGTCACCAGCGAACGCGAGCGCTTCGGCGCACCGGTCTCGGATACGATGACCACCGAGCTGAAGACGCTGGCGCCCTCGGCGCGCATGCGCGAACTGCGCGAGATCCTCGACCGTGGCCTGACTGCCGTCATCGCCGACGGCGACCGTTTTTATGGGCTGATCACGCGTTTCGATCTTCTCAATCACCTGCGCCGCACCCTGACCTGAGATGCGTTACTTGATATGAGCGACGACACCAAGCACAAGCGCCGCCTGGCCACCCGCGTGATCCACGGCGGCCAGGCGCCCGACCCGGCCACCGGCGCCGTGATGCCGCCGATTTATGCCACCTCGACCTTTGCCCAGGAAAGCCCGGGCGTGCACAAGGGCCTGGACTACGGCCGCTCGCACAACCCGACGCGCTGGGCGCTGGAACGCTGCGTGGCCGACATCGAAAGCGGCGGCGCGGCCTTTGCCTTCGCGTCCGGCCTGGCGGCCATCGCCGCCGTGCTGGAACTGCTGCCGGCCGGGTCCCACATCGTCGCCGGCGACGACATGTACGGTGGCACCTTCCGCCTGTTCGAGCGGGTGCGCCGCCTCAGCGCCGGCCACGAATTCAGCTACGTCGACCTGACCGACCCGCTGGCCCTGGCCGGCGCGCTGCGCCCGGAAACGAAGATGGTCTGGGTCGAGACCCCGACCAACCCGATGCTGAAGCTGGCCGACCTGCACGCCATCGCCGAGGAATGCCGCGGGCGCGGCATTATCACGGTCTGCGACAACACCTTTGCCAGTCCGGTCAACCAGCGGCCGCTGGAACTGGGCATCGACATCGCGGTGCACTCGACCACCAAGTACATGAACGGGCATTCGGACGTGATCGGCGGCGTGGCCGTGGTCGGTACCGAAGCCCGCCACCAGCCGCTGCGCGAACGCCTCGGCTTCATCCAGAATGCGGTGGGTGCGATCCAGGGGCCGTTCGACAGCTTCCTGGTACTACGCGGCATCAAGACCCTGGCCCTGCGGGTGGAGCGCAGCAATGCCAATGCGCTGGAACTGGCCGGGTGGCTGGCATCGCAGCCGAAGGTGAAACGCGTGCACTACCCTGGCCTGGCGTCGCATCCGCAGCACGAACTGGCGCGGCGCCAGATGCATGGCTACGGCGGCATCATCTCGGTCGACCTCGATACCGACCTGGCCGGCGCGCGCCGCTTCCTCGAGCACTGCGAAGTGTTCACGCTGGCCGAGAGCCTGGGCGGCGTGGAGAGCCTGATCGAGCATCCGGCGATCATGACGCATGCGACCATACCGCCGGAGCAGCGGGCGGTGCTGGGGATCGGGGATGGCTTGATCCGCTTGTCGGTGGGGATCGAGGATGTGGAGGATCAGCGGGCGGATCTGGCGCGGGCGTTGGGGGCGATCTGATTTCAGTCGATGCGCGGTTGACCACCAGCTGCACCACCGTCGCCCCTGCCTGTGCAGGGGCGACGGTCTTATCTTCAATGGCTATAAGTGAGCCAACGAAGCGCTAGCGTTATCGCTTCAGCTGGGACAGATCCCGCACCGCACCACGGTCCGCCGACGTGGTCAGCGCCGCATACGCCTGCAAGGCCTGCGACACCACACGTTCACGGCCGACCGGCTGCCATGCATCCGCGCCGCGTGCTTCCATCGCCATGCGGCGGTGCGCCAGTTCCTCGGCCGTCACACGCAGAGCGATCGTGCGCGCCGGGATGTCGATGTCGATCATGTCGCCCTCTTCCACCAGACCGATCGCGCCGCCTTCGGCCGCTTCCGGCGACGCATGACCGATCACCAGGCCCGACGAGCCGCCCGAGAAACGTCCGTCGGTGAACAGCGCGCACGCCTTGCCGAGGCCCTTCGACTTGATGTACGAGGTCGGGTACAGCATCTCCTGCATGCCCGGGCCGCCCTTCGGTCCTTCGTAGCGGATGATGACGACGTCGCCGGCCACCACCTGGTCACCCAGGATGGCATCGACCGCCGCGTCCTGGCTCTCGAACACGCGCGCGCGGCCGGAGAATTTCAGGATGCTCTCGTCGACGCCGGCGGTCTTGACGATGCAGCCCTTCTCGGCGATGTTGCCGTACAAGACGGCCAGGCCGCCATCCTGCGAATAGGCGTGCTCGCGGTCGCGGATGCAGCCCAGGCTGCGGTCGAGGTCGTTGGACGCGTAGCGTTCCGATTGCGAGAACGCCACCTGGGTCGGCACGCCGCCCGGCGCCGCGCGGAACAGCTGGTGCACGGCGCGGTCGTCGCTGCGACGGATGTCGTATTTCTCGATGGCGTCGCCCAGCGTCGGGCTGTGCACGGTCGGCAGCGAGGTGTCGAGCAGGCCGGCGCGTGCCAGTTCGCCCAGGATCGAGATGATGCCGCCGGCGCGGTGCACGTCTTCGATGTGGTATTTGTCGGTCATCGGCGCCACCTTGCACAGGCAGGGCACCAGGCGCGAGATGCGGTCGATGTCGGCCATCGTGAACGCCACCTGCGCTTCGTGCGCGGCGGCCAGCAGGTGCAGCACGGTGTTGGTCGAGCCGCCCATCGAGACGTCCAGCGCCATCGCGTTTTCAAACGCGGCCTTGCTGGCGATCGAGCGCGGCAGCACCGAGTAGTCGTCTTGTTCGTAGTGGCGCTTGGCGATGTCGACGATCAGGCGCCCCGCTTTCAGGAACAGTTCCTTGCGGTCGCTGTGGGTGGCGACGATGGTGCCGTTCCCCGGCAGCGACAGGCCGAGGGCTTCGGTCAGGCAGTTCATCGAATTCGCGGTGAACATGCCCGAGCACGAGCCGCAGGTCGGACAGGCCGAGCGCTCGGTTTCCAGCACGTCGGCATCGGACACCTTGGCGTCGCCGGCCTTGATCATGGCGTCGATCAGGTCGAGCTTGATGATCTTCTGCTCGTTGTTGACGACCTTGACCACCTTGCCCGCCTCCATCGGTCCGCCGGATACGAACACGGTCGGGATGTTCAGGCGCATCGCGGCCATCAGCATGCCGGGCGTGATCTTGTCGCAATTCGAGATGCAGACCATGGCGTCGGCGCAGTGGGCGTTGACCATGTACTCGACCGAATCGGCGATCAGGTCGCGCGACGGCAGCGAGTACAGCATGCCGCCATGGCCCATCGCGATGCCGTCGTCGACGGCAATGGTATTGAATTCCTTGGCGACGCCACCGGACGCTTCGATCTCGCGCGCCACCAGTTGGCCCAGGTCCTTCAGGTGGACGTGGCCGGGCACGAACTGGGTAAAGGAGTTCACCACGGCGATGATCGGTTTCTCGAAGTCGCCATCCTTCATGCCGGTGGCGCGCCACAGGGCGCGGGCCCCTGCCATGTTGCGGCCTTGGGTGGTGGTGCGGGAACGGTATGTCGGCATGGTGGAGCTCCTGATGATCTTAACTAAAACAAAGCCTAGCTTGCCGCTCCTGCTGTGATTTGTCCAATATATGATTCAGGACGTTGTGATTCTTCTTGCGTATCACGGATGCGGAAGGTCGCTACCACGCCGTTCAACTGCGCGGCCTGGCCGCGCATGTTCTCGGCGGCCGCGGCGGCGCGCCCGACCAGTGCCGCATCCTGCCCGGTCGCGCCGTCGAGCTCGGCAATCACGGCGCGCACCTGGGCAATGCCGGACGCCTGCCCTGCGCTGGCGGTATTGATCGCCTGCAGCAACCCGGCCACGCGCTCGACCCGCTCGAGGATGTGCTGCATGGTGCTGCCGGCGGCACCGGCGATGGCGGTACCGGCTTCGATCGTGCCGACGGTCTCCTGCACCAGCGCCTTGATCTCGCGCGCCGCCGAAGCCGAGTGCTGGGCCAGGTTGCGCACTTCGGCCGCCACCACCGCAAAGCCGCGCCCCTCGGCGCCGGCACGGGCCGCTTCCACCGCCGCGTTCAGGGCCAGGATATTGGTCTGGAAGGCGATGCCGTCGATCAGGGCCGTGATGTCGCCGATGCGCGCAGCCGAGGCGCGGATGGTGTCCATGCGCTCGACCACCTGGGCCACCGCACCGGCGCCTTCGCGTGCCACGGTGGAGGCCGTCAGGGCCAGGGCGTTGGCGTCGTGCGCATGGGCGTGGTTGCGCTGCACTGCCTCGGTCAGCTCGGCCATCGCGCCGACGGTGCGGTGCAGGCTGTGCGCCTGCTGCTCGCTGCGGCGCGCCAAGTCGCGGTTGCCGATGGCCAGTTCGCCCGATGCATCGTCGATGCTGCGCGCCGAGGCCAGCACTTTCGCCACCGTGTTCGAGACGCCGTCCGTCATGTGGTTCAGGGCATCGAACAAACGGCCGATTTCATCGACGCGGCGGTGTGCGATGACGCGGCTCAGGTCGCCGCCGGCCACGCACTCGGCCAGGTCGACCGCAGCCTGCAGCGGACGCACGATGCTGCGCGTCAGCAGTGCGCCGGTGACGCAGCCGGTCGCCAGCGCCAGCAGGCCGAGCCCGAGCAGCAGGCTGCGGCTGAAGGCAAAGGCGGCGGACGAGGCCTCGGCCAGCGCATGCGCCTCGCGCGTCTGGCGTGCCAGCAATGCCTCGAGAGTACCGCTCCAGGCGTCGAAGGTGCGGGCCAGCGCGTTGCCGGTCAATTGCTCCACTTCCTGGGTCTTGCCGAATTCCTTGGCCTGGAACACTTGCTGGCGCACCTTCAGGTAGGCCTGCCTGTGCTGTCCGACACGCTCCAGCAGGATGCGTTCGTCGGCCGAGGCCGGCAGCTTGGCGAGGCGCGCTTCGATCTGTGCCGCGCTCTTCTCGCCGCTATTCAATTGCGCCTGGAAATAATCGCCGACTTCGAGGCTGTCGCTGCGTGCGATCGACACCGCGCGCACGCCGTTCAGGCGCACCACGCCCAGCAGTTCGGAGGTCAACTGCTGGCGCGCCAGCTTGTTGTCGACCAGGTCGCGGGTGGTGGCGTCGGCCGCCTGCATGCGCCACAGCGCGACGATGGAAACGATGACGATGGCCAGGGAGACCACGGCGAAGGCACCGAGGATCTTGGTGCCGGTCTGGATGCGGGAGAGTGTCATGATGAGCTGCACGGGGTCCGGGTGTGCCGGCAGTATAAAAATGCCGTATGACAACATCATGAAATCATGGAGAAACTTCAGGACGAAAAAAAGCCCGCACGAGGCGGGCTTTCGTAGTCTTACGACTTGGCCGGAGCGATTACTCGATCTCGACCGTCTCGACCGGTTCCGGCGGCGGCGGGACGTCGCCTTCGGAGAACTCGAGGATCACGTCGTCCTTGTCGTTCAGGTCGACGGTGACGCGTCCGCCGTTGACCAGGCGGCCGAACAGCAGCTCGTCGGCCAGCGCCTTGCGGATCATGTCCTGGATCAGGCGCGACATCGGACGGGCACCCATCAGCGGATCGAAACCTTTCTTGCCGAGGAACTTGCGCAGTTTCTCGGTGAAGACGGCTTCCACCTTCTTCTCATGCAGCTGCTCTTCCAGCTGCATCAGGAACTTGTCCACGACGCGCAGGATGATGTCCTCGTCCAGCGCGCGGAAGCTGATGATCGCATCCAGGCGGTTGCGGAACTCCGGCGTGAACATGCGCTTGATGTCGGCCATCTCGTCGCCTGCCGCCTTCGAATCCACGAAGCCCACCGAACGCTTGGTCAGGCTTTCGGCGCCCGCGTTCGTGGTCATGATGATGATCACGTTGCGGAAGTCCGCCTTGCGGCCGTTGTTGTCGGTCAGCGTGCCATGGTCCATCACCTGCAGCAGGATGTTGAAAATGTCCGGGTGGGCTTTTTCAATCTCGTCCAGCAGCAGCACGGTGTGCGGCTTCTTGGTGATGGCCTCGGTAAGGAGACCGCCCTGGTCGAAGCCGACGTAGCCCGGCGGCGCACCGATCAGGCGCGACACCGCGTGGCGCTCCATGTACTCCGACATGTCGAAGCGCACCAGGTCGATGCCCAGGATGAACGCCAGCTGTTTCGCGACTTCGGTCTTGCCGACGCCGGTCGGACCCGAGAACAGGAAGGAGCCGATCGGCTTGTCCT
>Ga0308160_10001825_pt1 | contig 27974 bp, 30 predicted proteins | sample PhyFR1_FD_201036 | JGI IMG/M metagenome (GOLD analysis project Ga0308160, IMG submission 201036) | Phyllosphere microbial communities from UC Gill Tract Community Farm, Albany, California, United States - DLSLF.R1 | ecosystem: Host-associated > Plants > Phyllosphere > Unclassified | place: USA... | reverse complement strand
TAATGCAAAATGAAAACTTAGCTCAACAGGAAAAGAATTCTCTTGCCCTTATTCAAAAAAGGATGGAAAGTAATAACCAGTCCCTGCATTCTGTTTCAGAATTGTTAAATAAAGAGCGAACAGAAGCTTTTAAAAAAGTTGACTTGCGTTTAGCTACAACTCTTTCTATTAACAGCCAAATCAACTCACTTCCTGCTGATATTGTTAATATCAACGGTTCTTTGCTGGTTGGTTATAAAATTAAAAAAACTTCTGTTCAAAAAACTGAAATCTCTGACGTTTTTACTTTTAGTAAAATTCAAAACAGTGATATTGATAGTTTTGCTCTTACAGAAACCAATCCTTTAGAATCTATTCTGTTTGAAGAAAAATTCATGAGTGAATTTGCTCGTCTTTATCAGTATTATAAAGACGCTCAATTCCATCAGTTTATTAAAGATGCTAACAGTCTTCTTATTGTATTCCGTATTGGTTCTACAGAAGAAGACATTAAAGCGTATCGCTGGGACATTGATCGTAACCAGAATTATAAATATGTTGGTGAAGTTCAGGGTTCTACCCTTTTCTCAAAAATTACAAAAGGGCAACTGAAACTTTCTCCTGTTATCCTTGGCAATAATAAAAAAAATGGGCTGGAAATTACACCTGAACTTTATTTATTGAATCAGGATGGCAAAGCTATTTTCAATCACTCTAAATCTGGCGTGATTCTGGAAGAGGCTCTTTCTCATAAACTTCAATCTATTGAAGACATTAAAGTTTTTAAATTACAGGTTGGTGGCTTAACTTTAATCAAATTTATTCCTTATAATGAAGATCCTCGTTTTTATATTTTTGATAGCGTTGCTAACAAAGTAACACGCACTGATAACTTCGAGCTTTCTGCTCAGGCGCTTCCAGAAGACAATGGTGTTATTTTCACCAATGGATATTATTTGAATGATGGTCAATTCAAAAAATTTGATTTTGACCTTAATTCTTATCATTATGAAACATATAAATCACCTAATGGTGAAGATTTTATGTTCGTTTTCTACAACGTTAAAACGAATGATTATGTTATTTATAATTACAGTATTGTTTCAAAAGAAGTTACTCCTCCTATTGTAGCTAATGGTTATACTTTGCTTGATAATGGTGGTTTGCTGCTTCTCAAGGAATCAAGTGAACCAACAAAGGTTCATCATGTTCAACTATGGGAAAGCGTTTACTTTTCTGATAACTTCTACCGTGAAATTCAAAATAATGCACCTGAAACTCGTATTTCTAAAATTGGAAATACAGAAGTAGTTAAGGCTATTGGCTCTATTAACTCCATTGTTAATTTTATTGCTAATAAAGAAGTAAGTGTTCCTGTATATCAAACTATTATTAAAATGATTGAACAGACACTTGATTCTTATATTTGGTTGTCCAGCTTTAATGATCTTAAAGTAACTTCCACTTTAAATGAAGTAAAAGAGACAGCTAAACAGGTTATTAACGAATTCCAGAAAGTAGAAGAATTAAAAACCTTCTCTAAAAATAAAATTAAAAAAGCAAAAGAAGATTTTGAAGAAGTTAACAGACTTTCTCGCACGAGAACATCTGAGCTTTCTCATATGCTTCCAGCATTAGTTAAAATTAAATCATTTATTGGTCAAGCTTCTACCCTAAAAGAAGACCGTTATATTGATTTGGCTGCTGTCAATGATATTATGGCACAAGCTGAAAAACGCCGTGTGGAAATTAACAATATCATTATTGATTTGCTGGATCAGCCCGAAACTTACTCTAACTTAACTAATTCTATTAAGGATATTGGTAAAAGTATTGAGAATGAAAATTCTTATAGAAAAGTAAAAGAGTTGAACCTACAAATTAACACTGTTACTGAACAACTGGATACTCTTAATCAGGAAGTTAGCTCTCTTGATTTTGAAGATAACGCTTTGCTTTCTGAAATAATGGAAAAAATGGCAGCGGTATTTGCCGTTATTAACCAGGTTAAATCTCGTGGTAAGCAGAAAGAGCAGGATTTAGCTTTCGAGGAAGCAAAAGTTGAATTTGCTTCTCATTCTAAACTTTTAGAGCAGACTTTAAAAAATTCACTCAATAATTCAAACACTATTGAGAAAACTGAAAATGAATATTCAAAAACTTTAGCCCTCTTACAGGAACTTGAAGCACGTTTTTCTGAATTTAATACAGAAGAATTCACTCTTGCTATTTCCAGACAGCGTGAAGATATTCTTTCTGCATTCAGTAGTCATAAACAGAAGCTTCAGGTAGAGCTACAGAAAAAAACTGAAAATCTGGTTAATGCTATTGATGTAAGTCTTCGTAGCATTCAGAGCAAAGCTGGACAGGCTGAAACAGTTCATGATGTATCAAGCATTTTTCTTACTGATGGAATTGTTATTAAAACCAGAAAACTTATTGAGCAAGTTCGTGAGTTAGGGGATATTTCTAAAGCAGAAGATCTTTCTGGTCAATTGCGTAAAATTGAAAAAGATTCGATTAAGAAAGTTCGTGATGATCTTGATATTTTCGAGAAAAATGGCACTGTTCTTAAATTAGGTTCCTATCGTTTTGCTGTAAACAAAAAACCTTTTGAAATCGTTTTAATTAAACGTGAAGGAAAAGTGTTTACTCATATTGAAACAACTGAATATTACAAAGAAGTTGATCTGTCTACAATTAGCAGTGAACTTTATCAGTTCTGGAATTATGATTTTATTTCAGAAAGTGCTAACCTTTATCGTGCTGAATACTTGGTTTATTCTATTCTTCAGGATATTAAAGATGGTAAGAATGGATTAAACACTGAAATTATTGAGGAAATCACCACTAAAGGATTGCGATTTGGTGAAGCATATAGTTTATTAAATCTTGTTCAAGATTATTCAGGTAAACTATATAAAGAAGGTTATATTAAAGGCATTCATGACAATGATGCTACAGCTATTCTTCAGGCTATTTTAGACCAGCAAAAGAAAGCAGTAGAATTGCAATATAATTCGTATGATCGTTTAATTGCTTGGACTTTACGTGCTCGTATTAATCATACGGCAAGCAACCATGATGATGAAATTGTCCATGATATTAAACGTGGGTTTATGCTTTTGAAACAAATTAACACACCATTGCTTCTTAATTCTGCTATTAAAGAGTTAAAAGATGAACTTCAAACTGAAAATGATTTTAGTCTTGATTCATTAAATTATCTGGTTAACTTCACTGAAAATAATTCAGTTAAAACATCTATTCAGGTAGAAGAATTCTATACAAAAATGTATCAAGAAATTGGTATGTTTTTGGATGAATATAAAAAATCATTTAAAGAGCATGATTACTTCACCGATCAGATGAAAATCATTACAGATGTTTGCTCTTTAATTGAAGCTTATTGCGATTATAAAAATGAAACTAAATCATTGATTAATGAAATTGCTATTTATTTTGTTCGTAAAGAAATTCTGCAAACAGAAGTGGCGGCTGAAAAAATTGAATACCTTGTTCAAATTGATGGCTTGTATGGTGAACATTCAAATATTAAAAATGGTTCTTTAGTCTTCACTACTGAAGATTTTAATATGCGAAATAAATATCATCGTGAGCACATTATTGTAGCTTATGAAGGTGTTGATGAGTTCAAGAGAAAGACACTTGAAAAAGAGAAAGAAACAATTAACATTAATAGTTTCAAATCTAAACCATTAACTTCTTTTGTTAAAAATAAATTAATTTCTGAATCCTATTTCCCTAAATTTGGTGCTAACCTCGCCAAACAAATTGGCGAAACAGGTGACAGTAAAAAATCCGATACTATGGGTATGTTGCTTCTGACATCACCTCCTGGTTATGGGAAAACTACTTTGGTTGAATATGTGGTGAATAAATTAGGTATGGTCTTTGTTAAAATTAACTGTCCTTCCATCGGACATAATGTTACTTCACTTGATCCTAATGATGCGCCTGATTTGACTGCAAGAAAAGAAATTGAAAAAATTAACCTCTCTTTTGAGATGGGTAATAACGTATGTTTGTATCTTGATGATATTCAACATACCAATCCAGAATTCTTGCAGAAATTTATCCCATTGTGCGATGGTACAAGAACGGTTGAAGGTGTATGGAACGGTAAATCTAAGACTTATAACCTTAGAAATAAACGTTTTGCGGTTATTATGGCAGGTAACCCCTATACAGAAAGTGGTGAAAGCTTTAAAATCCCTGACATGTTGGCTAACCGAGCTGATACTTATAATCTTGGTGAAATATCAAGTGATGATCGCTCTGTATTTGAAATGAGTTATATCGAAAATGCTATTGTCAGCAACCCTATTACAGAGCCATTGACAAACCGTAGCATGAAAGATGTTTACTTGTTTATTAAAATGGCTAATGGTCTTGATGTTGATAAGGCAGAATTCGATTATGAATATAGCAGCATTGAAGTTGATGAGATTGTTAAAGTTTTACGTATGATGAAACAGGTGCAGTCTGTTGTTCTTAAAGTTAACGAACAATATATTTACTCTGCTTCTCAAAGCAGTGAATATCGTAATGAGCCACCTTTTAAATTACAGGGTTCTTATCGTAATATGTCTAAAATTGTAGAAAAAATTCTACCATTAATGACAGATAAAGAAATTAAGAATTTAATTATGGATCATTATCAGGCTGAATCTCAAACATTAACTACCAGTAATGAAGAGAACTTACTTAAATTTAAAGAGATATTCGGTATTCTTACAGAAGAAGAAAAATCTCGTTGGGAAGAATTGAAAGCTATCTTTAAGAAAGTTAATGGTAGCAATGATAAAGCTACATTGCAGGAAATCAGTAATAGTCTTGCTATGATAGCGAATGCATTAGCTAAATAAAAAAAGAGCCTCTACGGAGGCTTTTTTATTACATTCAATATAAAAAAAGACCTCCGTTTCATGAGGTCTTTTTCTATTTCCTAATTAATAAAATCTTAATATTTAATTTCAACCAACTGACTTTCTATATTATAAATTACTTTGACATAATCATTATCAATATCTATATAGACAAGATCTTCAAACTCATCTAAATCTATATTTTTTTCTGATACCAACTTATCAAATTCATCAGCATCCCACAAAAAAGCACATTGTGGGGCGAAATCTATATCTCCTACTGATTCAAATGTATCTTTATTAATATATTCATTTTCTTCTTTATCAAAATATGAATATTTTGTATTATGCACATCTAAAGCGATAATTTTTTTATTTTTAGAATGAAGAACATTAACGCCACCACAATCACTAAAACAGAAGTAACCTACATTATGTTTTTGATATGCTTTACATTCGTTTATTTTACCTAATACGGAATTAATACTAATTTTATATTGATCTTTTCTTTTTACTTCCAGCAGGTTTCTTGAATCATTTAACAGAACAATTCTACGACCAGGAACTTTTAATTTAAATTTATGAATATTTTTAAATTTAGGACATGGTTTTAAATGATCTGCAAGGGTGAATTTTTGGCTTATACAATTAAAATCCATATAGATACTTTCATCACAATCAGGGCAATGGTAAGCTGTTATTGGATTCATAAAAGTATTATCCATTAAATCTGAAATTAAAAATAAATCCTTATCATTTAAAAGAGTAAGATAAACAGCAAATAACACTTTATTTGCAATGGTATCTTTTAATTTTTTTTCACTATATCGATTCCATAAAAAATCTTTTTTACTTGTTTCTTCAATAGACTTACCTTCAATTTCTTTCATATGTCCTTTAAGATCGAACGTCAATTTAGACATATCATCACCAAAAATCAATTGAAAAACTTTATCTGACAACTCTTTCATTAGAGGTTGACTTTCAGGAAAATTCTCACGTTTCATTTTTTGTCTTGCCAGATAATCTGGAATATAATCAAAAGCATCTCCTTTATCTTTATATTTTGGAAACGCTAAAAATTCAGACTCATGTTGTTTAGCAAATTTTTTAATTTCATTTTCAACTTTTTCTTGAATAGTGGACATTATAATACACCTCTTAAAGTTCTAAATTATCATTATACAAAAAATCTATTAGCCCCATTTTTTGCCAGAAATCACCACTTGCATTTGAACCTAATGCTACAGATAACTTTTTCTTTTCTGTTGGCAGATTTAAACTTTTAATAAGTTTCTTCCCGATACCTTTTCTTCTGAAAGCTTTTCTGACAAAAACATGCACATTGGATTCTTCTTCAAAATCCCTGTCAAAAACATGGACTGCAACCCCGACAGGTTTTCCCTCCACATATTCCAAAACTATATTTGCCTCGTTATAGCCTACCTGACCAGAACGAATATTTTGCAACAAATAGGATAAATCAAAACCTGATACGAACAAGCGATTTTTTAATGCGATATCAGCTTTAATTTTTAATTCATTATCTAAAACATGTTTTTGTTTTCCCATAAAATGACCTTTAAATTTAAATAAAAAAGAGTGTAACATAATCCCATTTTATACTCAATTTAAATTTTAAATTTTTGATTTTTAAAGCTATTTATATAATTATAATTCTTGCCTTGCTATGTTTTGTTTAGTATACTTAACTCATATCATAGACGGAGGATATTATATGAAAAGTTCATTTAACATTGATGAGTTTAAGCAATTAAAAGAAAAAGATATTCCGTATGTTATTCCAGATAGAGTTCGCAGCTTGGTTAGGCATATTGAAGAAACATTGTCAGATAAAATGAACAAGCTCAAAGCAGCTAAAACAAATAAAGAAAAGAATGAAATTAAATTAAAGACAATTATTAACGCTCAATTTGTTTTAACACCGGAGGATCGCAAGTATATTACTACAATTTATAAAGAAGCCGGTTTTAAAGTTAAGTATGTAGAAACAAGCAAGGAAGATCCTTATGAAGATGGAATAAGGAATGTAAATTTACCTCGTATTAAATATTCTCAAATAATTTTATCTTGATCTTTTTTTAGTTAAATCATGGTTTTTAAATAATTTAAATAGGCACCGGATTGCCTATTTATTTTTGCTTTTTTGATTGTATATCATTTATATTCTTAGTTAAAATTTATTTAAGGACATAAAATGTTATTTACCACATTTACATTCACCTGCTTTTTTCTGATTGTATTATTTTTATGGTGGACTGTTATACCTAAAAAAGATACTTATAGAAAAGTTTTTCTCATTGTTGTTAGTTTTATATTCTATTCATGGGCAGATCCAAGATGGGCTTTAAATTTATTTATTATATGTTTATTCACCTATTTAATGACTAAATTTATAGAAAAAACAGATAAGCATAAAAAATCATTAGGTATTTTCACTACCATTATTTTAATCGGGCAGCTTGTTTTTTGGAAATATATTCCTTGGGCGGCATTAAGCTGGAATGAATATGTTGGTATAAATTATAAAGAATGGATTGTTACACCTCCTGAATGGGCATTTCCTGTGGGGCTGTCATTTTTTACTTTTCATGCTTTGTCTTTAGTTATTCCAACATGGTTAGAGGATAGAAAATCATTAAATCTTTTAAGCACTTTTGCACATATTAGTTTCTTCCCTTCATTATTGGCTGGACCTGTTTTAAGAAGAGATGATATTGAATACAGATGGAATAACAAATGGAACTGGAAAGATGTTGAATGGTCTCAGGCTATTGGTAGAATCATGATAGGCATGACATTTAAATGGGTTTTTGCTTCACAAGCAGCTACTTATGCCGACCCTATCTTTCAGGGGATGTCTTCTAATACCTATGAAATCTGGATAGGTATACATGCTTATGCATTTCAGATCTTTTTTGATTTTGCAGGATACTCACATATAGCTATAGGTATTGCATTATTACTTGGATGGAAAATACCTGAAAACTTTAAGTTTCCTTATTTATCTACAAGTATTCAGGACTTCTGGAGAAACTGGCATCGTTCTCTTTCCTTTTTCTTTAGAGATAACTTTTACATTCATTTGCTGGGAGGCAACAGAAAAGGAAAAAACCAGGCTCTGATCAATGGATTTTTTACTATGGTTGTTAGTGGTTTATGGCATGGCGCTAATTTAACATTCATTGTATGGGGTGCTTGGCATGGCTTGCTTTTGGTCATTCAGGGCATCTTTAAACGTTATATTAAACTAACCTTACCTTCTTTATTAACCTGGTTTATAACTTTTGAATTAGTTGTATGGGGATGGGTTTGGTTTAGGGCAGAGAATCTTGATATTGCTGTTAGCACTTTTGAAGCAGCATGGTCTTTTACTAATTTTAATGAAAGCCATTTTGATATTACAACAGAACAAATTGTTTGGTTGCTTGTTATGTTTGTCATTATACTCAGTGAGAAACATATTCTTTCTTTCATCGAAAAAATTACATTTAAAATAGAAAAAGGTTATTTTGTGAGTTGGATATCAACCCCTGTTTCTACATTCATTTTGGTTATATGGACTTGGCTCATTATGTATTTTGGTCCTGTTGGCGTTCCAGCATTTATTTACAATGGTTTTTAGAGGATATTATGAAAAAAAATAAGAATAATTCAGCTTTTACTTGTCAACGTATTTTATGGATTGTTATGCCGTTATTAACAATATCATGGTTCTCCGCAGATGAATGGCCGTCCAGAGTTATGATGCAAGAAAATAGTAGTAAAGAAATTTTATTACCCGCAGCAGAAAAGTGGAAAGATACTGTCGAGTATACTAATAAAAATATATTGAGTATTTTAGGTATTAAAACTATTTCAAATAAAAGCAACAATCTTGTTGAAGATAAGGACGCAGCTTTAATAGCACCTGTGGAGAATAAACCAATGATTATAACAGATGCGGGAAAACCAGATATAGACTCTACATTAAATATAAAACAAGTAGCTGTTTTAGATACAAAACCTTTACTCAATAATGAAAAAGATTTTTCTGTTTCTGATAATACTATTAAATCCGATACTCATGAAAAAACATTATTAAAAACTCAAACTATAGTTTCTGGAGATCCTCATTTTATTTTAACACTAGGTGATTCTTTAATGGGAGAAGTAGCAGCAGGATTCCGCATGGGATTATCTAATAAAGTAAAAATTAAAGATTTCCATAAATCTAGTACTGGTTTAACAAATACAGAATATTATAACTGGCCTGATACTGCACAAAAATACGTATCACAATATAAACCTGATTGGGTTGTACTTCATATGGGTGGCAATGATGCTCAGGATATGAAAATTAATGGAGCATGGATTAAATTTGCCAGTGACGAGTGGCAAAGAATCTATTTAGAGAGAGCTAAAATATTAATAAAAAATATTAAAAAAGCCAATCCAGAAGCTAATATTGTATGGATAGGATTGCCTGGTATGCGTAGCCCTAAATTTGATTCCAGAATTTCTGTTATTCAGAAGCTTCAGGAAAAAGCATCACTCGAAGAAAATATATTATTTATTGATGGTAAAAGAGCTTTAGGAAGAACATATCAAAAAGATGGTGAGTTTAATGGTAAACGTCGAGCATGGAGAGCTGATGATGGTATTCATTACAGCAGAGAAGGTGGTAGATTGCTTGCAAGAGAAACTTCTTTAGATAAAACAACTTCCTGGAACTGGAATGATAAAAATTGAAAAAAATACTAGTGTGTAGATCGTAATTTTGATATAGTAGTACTCACACTGACAAATGAGACGAGGGTTCACAATATGTTTTCTACTAAATCACCAACAGTTATCAATGCTTATAAAACCCAGCAAAATTGGTTTACAAAAAGCTCTAACTATGGTGATATTGATAAAGATGGCTATTGCGCTGATGGTTTTCATCATCAAACTGGCGTTGATCGTGCTGGTAATTCTTTAAAAGATTATCAGGAAGATTTACAGTGTTTTGAAGGCGCTGGATATCATTCTGCTAAGTATGAAGAAACTGTTGCTATGTGGGATTTTGATGTAGAAAAACAAATGCCTTGCGTTAAGATTGCAGAACTTATTTAAGTTTAAATTATAACAAAAAAGGGGCTTTTTGCCCCTTTTTATTATAATGCAAAAGATTACTTGAATTTTTAACAAATAATCACTATACTGATAAAAATTTATTAAATTATAGGGGATTATAATGGGTTTGTTTAAGAAAATTAATAATTGCTTACGCTCAATCTTTTATGATGAATTTTCAGAAATAAAAAAGATGAAAAGTAATCTTGAGAAGGATAACTTTAAAATAAAAGAAGAAATTGCTAAGCATGAAACTATGGTAAGTAGTTACAATGGTAATCTACTTGTTAACAAGCATCGTCAGAAAGATATTCTTAACAAACAAGCTAAATTTCAGACTTATGCAGAGCAAGGTGTAAAGGAAGGCACTGAAAAAGGTTTAGCTGATGCTAGACTGGCTTTGAAAAACAAAAAAGAATTAATTAAAGAGTATGCTTCTTTTGAAGCACCGATAAAAGATCTTGAAGATGTTATTTCTAAATTAAATAATTACCTTCGAGAACTTCGTGAAACTTTGATTAGCAATGAAAGCCTTATCAGGCAAATTGATCTTAAAATGTCTGTTCTTAACTCCAGAACTAACATAGCTAATAATTCATACTCTTCTTATAATGATTTAGAACTCACTTCTATCAAAGAAAAAATGACAGAAATGGATGCGCGTATTCAGGCTAGAAAAGAAGTTAATGACATGACACTAAATAAGAAAGATCCATATGCTTTTCTTGATGATAATGCTGATGAATTCAATATTGAAGAAGAATTAAACAAAATTAAATCTAAGTAAATAAAAGAAAAAATACTTGCTTTTTACAACGATATGCCTATAATGTTAAACAAGTTAACCAACAACACTATTTTTTTTCATAACAAGAGGATATAAAATTATGAGTCTATTTTCTAAACTTTCCACCCAAGCAAAAGGTGTTCTGAACGATCTGGTTGATGCTTTTTCTGATGATGGCCGCACCGCTCGTCAGCTTATTCGTGATATGGGCGAAAATGAAGAAAAAGTGAAGGAAGCACTGGTTGAGGCTCGTTCTCAATCCATTATGGCTAAGAAAAAAGTTGATGATAAACAAGCAGAAATCGTTCTGGCGAAAGAACGTGCTACCAAAGCAGTTTCTCTTGGTAAAGAAGATCTTGCTCGTAGCTTGCTGAAAGATAAAAAAGATCATGAAGCTACTCTGGTAGTTCTTCAGGAACAACATACTAAGCTGGAAGCTATTGTCGCCATGCTGACTGAACGTTTCAATGAGTTCCAGACCAAACGTACTGACATGGAACGCCGCGCAGAAAGCCTTGAGTTGCGTAGTAAAGTAGCTGATGCGTCAGAAAATGCTATTAAGCTGACTGATGTAGGTAAATATGCACCAAGCGATAGTGCAGCTAAAGCTTTTGATCGCCTTGAAGAAAACATTTCCAAGAAAGAAGCTCGCGTATCTGCACGTAGTGAGCTGGCTGATCTTGGTAAGTCCCGTAGTGATGAGCTTGCAGAGCTGGATCGTCATGGTGAAGATGAGTCAATTGAAGATGAACTTGCTGCATTGAAAGCAAGCGTCAAAAAAGACTAATCAATCAAATAAACTTTCAATAAGACTCCTTCGGGAGTCTTTTTTATTTGATTTTTATCTTTCAGTGATTATAATTGCAGAAATACATTAATACAGGATTAATAGAATGAAAAAAATATTATTAGGCTTTTCCACTCTTCTTATTTCAGCTTCTGCCTTGGCTGATAACGAAGTTGCTTCAACTGAAGATCTTGGCTCTGCAATTAATTTTTTCAATTATGTAATTATAATAGGTGTCTTACTTATTGCTTCTATTCTCATTTATAATAAATATTTTAGACGAGATTTTGATAAAAAACCTTTTGCTCAGTCCCCTAACAAATCAGATCGACTGGAAATGCAACGACTAATATTTATAACGAAGTTAAAAAATTATATTAAAGAAATCGAAACTAAAGAAGAAACAGATGAATCCTTGTCTCTGGTAAAAGAAATTAAAAAGGAAATAAAAGTTCTTGAAACTAATCAATCTCTTTGGCATAAAAGAAATATTATGGTAGAATCCCTTGAGAAAAAAATTAAACTATTTATGGAACAGTGAGGATATTTTATGGGCATTACTCTTAAATTAGCGTCTAATCCATCCGAAAATTTAAAACTCAGTTCATCTGGTTTTAATGATACTCGTTATCTTTTAACTGCATATGTCATGAAACTTTCATATGGTAATGTATCATCTGCTTTTTTAAATTATTATCCTAAAATTCTTAAAAATAAAGATATGCTTTTTTGGGATTTTATAGTTAAGTCTGATGTAGAAGGTAATTTTTCTCAGGAAGAAATTGAGCGATTGTTAAAGGAATTCTCAAAACATAAAGAAAGCATTTCTGAATTTTTCAATATCGAAATTGATGATCCCACATGGCAACTATCTTTTGGGCGTTTATTCGACTTGCTGGAAAAGGCTCAAAAGGAAAATACATATATCACTTATTGTTGATATCATGACATAAGGTTATTACCAACAAAGTGGATAATTTAAAATAATAAAGCCTCTTATGAGGCTTTATGTTTATTTTGTATTAATTTAACAGCTTCACTATTACCTTTAATAATAGCTTCTTCTTTTATATCTTTTCCTTCGTTATTTTTAATTTCTGGATTAGCACCTGCTTCTTCTATATAATACTTAAAATCATCAAGGGAAAAATCATCTCTTTCTCTTATATAAACATGTAATGGAGTATCACCATTTTCATCTTTTATATTAATGTCACCACCACTTTCCAAAAGAAGTTCAAATATTTCCCTTCCCATTTTGGATTTAACGGACTCATGTAATGATGATAAATTCTTTTCTACTTCTGGATCTAACACTATTCCTTTTTTTAAAATAGATAATACTTTATCCTTATCTTCACCACACAAGGCTATTAATAAAGGAGTCATATCCAAATCATCTATTGTATGGTAGTTAACACCTTCATTTAAGAAAAAATTAAATATAGAAAAATCACATCCAGGAACAGCAGAAAGGTGTAAAAAGTTATCTCCATTCATATCTACTGTATTAATATCACCATCTATACACTTCAATGCTTCGAAACAATCAATCAAAGTTTCTAGATCATTATCATGTATGCCTTTCCAAATTTTTTTTATTAATTTTTTTTCCTTATCTTCCATATTTTTTTACCTGCTTACACACTTTATTATATAATATACATTATCTTACATTTTTTGTGCAATTATTTTTTCTTTTAACAGAAGTAATTCCTTTAACTCTTTCCCCCATTTATAACCAGATCCTTTTCCATTACTGGACAAGACTCTATGACAGGGAATAATTAAAGCAAATCTGTTGGCAGCACAGGCATTCGCTATTACTCTCGATGATTTTTCATCTTTACCTATCTCTTTTGCAATTTCTTTATAGGTAAAAGTTTCACCAACATCTGTATTTCTTAAAAAAATCCAGATCTTTTTCTGTAAATCAGTCCCATTCATTTCCAGTGGGATACTTAACATTTCATTTTTAGATGGATTTAAAAACTGTTCAATAACTTTTATATCCATTAAATTCTTATCTCTTTCCTGAAATATTTCGTCATTAAAATATCCAGCTAATTCATTAAGTAATTGCACTTTTGATTGCCCTAATATAATAGCACAAATTCTGTAATTTCTTTGGGCTATTAAAACTTTAAAGGTATCCATTTCATTTATATTATAGTAAATCATATAATATCCCCCATTATATTATTAGGTATTTTAATATAACATATTTTTGGTTAAATAATACTCTATTTAAATATTTTTTTAGCATTTCAGTCTAAAAAAAACTCATTGCTTTTAATTTCTTTTTTTTATATACTATCCATCATACACATAACAGAGGATAGACCATGAAAAACACTCACAATATCTTTAAAGGTATTTTTTTAGCAGCAACTCTTGTATTCGGAGTAGCTGGTTCTGGCTTTATTGCTCAGGATGCAGTTGCAGCCCAATCTCAGGACGTTCCTAAACCAAGTCAGGTTAAAGCAGCAATCAATAATGGAGATTGGGTTTTAGCTCATTCCCTCATTAAAAAAGTAGTTAAAGCTAATCCAGATAAGCCACAGGCTTGGTATATGAAAGCTCAAATTGAAGAGCGTCTTTTGCCAAGCGGCAAATCTACTCCACAAGAAGCTCTTGAATCTTTGCAGAAAGCAATGAATCTTGATCCTACTTATGGTTTTGGAACTTCGGTTTCTAATGTTGTTCAGTTGCAGGAACGCTTAACTTCCCGTATTGCGGCAACTGAAAAAGTTAAAACCAGTTCTGTTGCTAAAAATGAACCAGTTCAAATTCAGCAGAGCAATACTACTTCTGATGTAGTAAATCATGTTGAAAAAGTAAAAGAAGCGCAAAACAAAGACGTTACTACTGTTAAACATTTACCTTCTTCTGTTGAGAGTAGCTCATCTAAAGATTCTGGTGGTTTCTTGGTCTTTGTATTAGGTCTTTTCGTTATTGCTGGTGCAATTTTTGGTGCCTTTAATCTTTTTGGACGTGCAAAAGAGAAAAAAGCTAAACTTGCTAAGCTTGCTCTAAATGAAGAATCTCGTATGAAAGCTCTTGAAATGGCTACCGATTTTTCTTCTAAACTCGATAAAGAGATTGATTATATTGAACTTGATCTTCCAGAAGGTTTCGACGGTTCATTTATTACAAAAAGCTATAAAGAAACAAGAGAAAAACTTATTGCTTTAATTGAATCTTTGACTAATAAAACTAAGGGCGATTGGAGTAATGATATTTCTAACCTGGAAAATCTTATCAAAAACCATGCCTTCAATCAGCTTAAATTGAAAGAGGCTCAGAGTAAAGCTCAGAGTATGGTTGGAGATATCAATGGTGATGATGCACAAAAAACTTACTCACATATTAAAAGTACAACTCAAAATTTGATGAATCAGATTGATGGTATTGAGACGGATATTTCCCGAAATACGTCTGCATATTCTTCAAACACTAAAATCAAAATGAGTTCTATTAAAGCAGATATTAAAAATTTGTATGAACAAAACGAATATATTCACGATATGGCTAAAGGAGAACAAGCGTATGGTGAGTTAGTTAAAGAACGTAAACTTGTAGAAAAAATGAAGGCTGATATCTTTGAATTCAACCTTACTTTTGGCAACTTCAAGCAAGAACAGAAGAACTATGCTGATAAAATTGAAGCTGAACGACAGGCTAAAATTGCAGCAGAAGAGCGCCGCAAACGTGAAGAAAGAGAACGTGTTGCAGCAGAAAAAAGAGAAGAAGAGCGCCGTCAACAGCGTATCCGTGATGAAGAGGAACGTCGCCAACAACGTATTCGTGATGAAGAATATCGTAGAACACATCCTCAAACACGACATACAAGTAGTAATAATAACAATGATCTTCTTACAGGTGTTATTCTTGGAAGTATCCTGAACAGCGGAAGTAAGAGTTCTTCAAGCTCTTCCAGTAGCTCACGCTCTGATGATTCAAGTTTTGATTGGGGAAGCAGTAAATCAAGTGGTGGATTTGATTTCGGCAATAGTGATAGTAATGGTAGTTTTGACTTTGGCAGTAAAAGTAACGACGATGATAAATGGTAATTTAGCTCTTTTATAACCGACAGAAAGCGGGGAGACCCGCTTTCATTTTCTTATTAATTACAGGATTAAAATTATGTTTAAAGAATTTATTAAAGATTATAACTACCAAATCAAAATCGCATTGTTTTGGATATTTTCTATTATTATTATGAGAACATTAACTATTGTAGTATTACGTATTTTCTTTATTCCAGCATTTCCTTTCATTGTATTAACACTGTTGGCATTTGAAATATTTTTCTTTTATCGTTTTGTCAAACGAGGTAAAGGTGCTAAATATAAAAATAAATTTGTTATGTTTTTAGACAGATTTTTTTAGCAATAATACAGATAAAAACAGTTATAAATTAAAATATAGATTGTATAAATGTTGTGATTAAGGTAGTATGTCTCTACTAAATCACAACATTTTTATATGCGAGATAAAAATGTAATTATCTATCCTTAATTAAAAATATTTTAATTTTTATATACAGTTTTTTACATTTACTATGAGGTAAGCAAAATGGAACAAAATGAAGATATTTTTGAAAATATGAGTTTTTTTGAAAAAGCTTTATACTATATTGTTTCTTACTTTTCTGCTTCAACAATTGTTACTGGCATTTCCACAGGAATTTATTTTCTTAATGGTTATATTATCCCTTATAAAACAAGAGTTATTCCAATCTTAATTATCTATGTTATTATGTTGGTTATTCTGCGATCTTTCATTTTGCCCAAGTGGAAAACTAAAAAACAAGTTCATAATGATTAACATTTTTATTAAAAGCCCGTAGGGGCTTTTTTATTTTTCACATTAACTTTTAAACACATCTACAAAAAAGCCTTGCATTTCACTCCTGATTTTTATAAAATACTCTCCTGTTAACTTATAAGGAAAAGACATGAAAAACGTAGATATTAACTTCGAACTGTCAGTATTTCTTGGTCCTTTAGATCATGATGAATATCGCACAGGAACCTACGTTCAAACGAAATCTTCAGAAGAAGTTGGTGAACTATCTGATGAAATTTTGTTATCTCTGAGTGGTGAAAAAGCTGGTAAAGACGGTGTTTGTGGTGAAATTGTTGATGTCATGCTTTGCGCATTGGATATGTTTGCACTGTATGAAAAAACTGATGATGTAACAGCAATTAAAAAAGCTTTTATGGATACACTTAAAGAAGTAACTAAACAGGACATTGAAACTTTCCAGGATATTCTTAAAACTCAATATAAAATTCAACCAGGTTTTATGCATTTTTTGAATATCACTAAACATGTTGGTCTTATGGCAGAACATATGCTTAACGAGTCTAATATGAGCTATAAAGCTAAAAAAGAAAATGCTTTACGTCAGCAATGTGTTCTTGTTTTTATTGAATGTGCATGTTTCCTTAAAACGGCTCTCTGCAAAAAATATGACCATGAAGTTTCTGATTTCTTTGATGAATATAATCAGAAGAAAATTGCTAAATGGAAAAATAGCCGCACCTGATTGAAATAAAATCTTTAAATAAAAAAGAATATAAGTGGGAGCTTATATTCTTTTTTTTGTTTTATCGGTATCTTCTTGATTAACAGTTAAGTTTTTTGATATATCAACCTGCTCGCCAGCTATATTTATCACATTAAGAATATTTTTATCTAAATTATCCTTCAGATTTTTAACTAAATCTTTTGCTGTATAATTTTCATTATTTATTTGTTTTAAATTTATTCCAGCGGTTATTAGTTGATTAAAAGTATTATTTAATCTTGAATTTAAAACACTTAACATTTTTTGTCTTTTTATTAATACGTTCATTAACAAATTATTACCGTTCCTGTCTAACTCATTCACGTTAATCCCTTTTGATAATAAATAAGATACTATATCTACCATATCGCCAGAATACATTTTTGTAAAAATACTCTCATTATAGATATTTCTTTGGTAAATATTTAAACCCCTGTTTTCCACGAGGTGTTTAAATAAAAGTGAATATTTAACTTTAAATAGGATGTTTTCTTTCTTGTTGTTAATGATATTTTCGTCAAGCTTTGGCTCTTTTTGTTTTAAAAATTCGAATAATCCTATACTTCTACAATAGAAAAAAACATTTTCATTTCGCAATGAAATAATATCTAATGGAACATTTTTTAATAATAATTCTTCAACCAATCTTTTGGAATTATTTCTTACTGCATCAAAAATCAGATTCTCGCCAGTATATTCGTTAATCCATTTTAAATCAAAACGTTCATTTTTTATATAATAATCAATAATGGCATCATCTATCTTTTTATTTTCTTCATGGCTAATATTGTAGAATATTACATCTCCCATTATCATAGGATTAATATGAAGGCATTTATTCAACAAATAAAAACATGATTCCATATATTTTTCATCAAATCGGCTGGATTTCATAAAAAACAAAACTTCCTTTGAAAGGTTATTTGTATCTTCTATAGATAATTTATTATTATCAAATAACGCATCTATTACTTTAACACTTCTTTTAACTGAAAATTCTACAATACTTTTTTCTTCTATAAATGAATACAGATCTTCTTTGAAATTATTTAAGTTTTCAATAAATGCGATTAAATGAATATCATCGTCTATAATAATAAGACGTAAAAAATCATTTTTTGCATTTTCATATATTCTGAATATAGAAGGTTTATTGATATTAGACATTAAATACTCTTGAATTAAAATCTTTATTCAAAAATATACGATTTAAATATTTTTATCAAATAAAAAAGCCTCATTTAAGAGGCTTATTTGATAATCAGTCAGTTCATTAATTTAAAGAACCATCTTTGACTTTTCGACCCAGAGACCCTACTTCAAGAAATACTTCATGGAAATTAATATCTGGCATATATGCAAGCGACCAAACAAAATCACGATCTTTTTTAGGCAAGTCATACAATCCCTGTTCTGTCATACTAAATTCTTTAAAACCTGAAAGAACTTTTTGTTTATCCTCAGGCGAAGAAGCATTTTTAAACTGTGTTTCCATCTCTTTTACTTTAGCCATAATGCCCATAAAATACCCTCCTGTTGATTTAAGTGCCTTATTTTCTCATAATGAATATCAAAATTCAAGATAATTTTTTATAAAAAAAGGAGCTTTCGCTCCTTTTATTTTATTTATATGCGTGCTTGATTTCATTTTTAATTGTGGTCAGAACCTTTTCTGTAACACCCTTACGCAGCACATAAATCATTGATTTATTTTTTAACACTTTAAATGGCTGAGCCATAAATTCAATGATTTCCTGAGCAGGAACTTTATCGGGGAACAACTCCAACACTTCCTCAAGATGTTCTACTTTTTTAAAGTTAACATACTGAAAAGCAGGAATCATATCTACGCCCAAAGATAGAAGTTTTCCTTCATCAATTTCATTTTGAACCTCATTTTCATCTAAATCATATTTATCGCAAAGAAACTTTAATGGGAAGGTTCCACCTAATTCTTCAATTGTTTTAGCAAAATTATCCGGTGCATTACCAACTACATGTAGATCAACACCGTGTTCGTCAAAACTTTTTACTGCTGCATTAGTTACCATATTATACCCCTTAAGTTTTTTGTTTTACTACATTAAATACATCAAACATTCTTATTTGATATGGGAAATCATATAACATATTTGGACTTATTTCAAACTATAAGTTTGTCTATTTGTTTCACCTTTACTTCAATTTACACTACAGGAATCATAACAGATACCCTTTAATTAATTATTAGCTTTATATGGATTTTTTGTGTATTATATAAATAAAATAAAATCAGGGGATCTTTATATGAATTATGAAGTCGCTATATATATTGTAAGTGTTATTTTTTTATTGCTTTTATCTTCAATTCTAATTTCTTATTTAAATAAATATTTCTTTAAATACAAAAGCTTTAATCACAGGAATACGTGCGATTACATTAAATCTTTAGACTTACTCTTAAAGGAATCTGAATATGTTATGTTATCAGTAAATGATATAGATAAGAGCCAACTTAATTTTGACGATAGAAAATGTTTATCCGATATAATGGAAGAACTTAATATTTTTAATATAAATATAGAAAAAATGAAACAAGAAATTCAGAGCAATCCGAGGATGTTAAAAAAACCAAAATACAGACGTAATTTTGTGGCTAGTATTTATAATCAAAATGTACTACAACATAAATCAAAAATTAGGTTTATTATTAAAACACAAAATAATAAAAGGAAAATGCCATGAATAATATACCAGAATTTTTACCACCAATTATCATATTGATGATTTCTATCCTATTTCTTTGTGGTTTTGTAGTTGCTATTCGTTTAATTTGGGAACCTCTTTCATTTTTTATTTATTCTTTTCTGGAAAAATTTAAAATGAATCGTATTTCAAAGTATTTTCTCCCAATTTATGATGATACAGCTAAGATCAAACGATTTCATAATGTCGTAAGTAAGGATTTAGATGACCTTTATATTCATTTTCAAAACCTTAAAGAAGAAAATGCACTTTCTATTAAATCACTTTTAATTGATATGCAAATTGATGAAATTTTGAATTTCATAGTTTTAACAAAAGGATTACATTTAAATTATCAAATACCTTCTCATTCTTCAATGTATAAAAATTATATAGAAAATGATAATTATCATGGATATAAAAAAGATCTTCTGCCACATATTTCTCAGGGAGATATTGCTAAATTTTCATTATTTGTTGAAAAAAGCATAAGTGAGAAAAAACGTTATATTGAGTATCATGAACTTCCTTACATTTATCTTATTATTTAGTAATGGTAATTATAGTTATCAAAAAGGCTAATAATGGATAGCATAGTGTTCAATATATGAAAAACAAAATAAAAAAGAAACCAGGAGGTTTCTTTTTATTTTAGGGTATTTTTTATTTATTTATTCATGTGCTAAATTTTCTTCTATTTCCACCCATCCACTTACTTCATATTTTTGCCAAATTGTAGAACCACCAAGCAAAATCATTTCACCAAATTCTTTTAAACATTTTCTATATGATAAAGGTTTTAATCCATTTTTCGTAATACAAATCACTTTACAACTATCAGAAGGAAGATTATCAGTTTCAAAATCTATACTTTTCATTTTTCTCACCATTTTCTTTTTTTTGTTTTATTTCTACTTCATTTATATAAATATTATACTCTTCACTTTTTGACATCACAACATAAGTATGTGATGAATATCACCTTATATTAAAATTTATTTTTTTTGAAAAGCTTTTGTTCCTGTGATATATTTTAAACATTCATTAATGAAGAGAACATAACAATTATGCTTTTATATCTATTTATTGGTTGTATTATATTTTTGTTTTTGATGAAGATATTTTCTAAAGACAAAGTAGAGGATGATACAAAAGAACCCGAAAGTTTAAAGCAAGGTGAATTAAATGCACTAGGAATTCAGAACTTAACTTATTGTTATTCTTTGCTTGAAACGTTATTAGCAAAAAATAATAAAATAACAGACGAATTAAAAGGTGAATATAATAATTACAGACATTTACTTATAGAGAATAAAATAGAAATTCAAAAATCTTTAAGTGTTATTGATGAAATTTTTGAACAAATACATACACAAAATATTTATCAAAAGTATCAACAAAATCAAAAAATATTATCATCTTTTCAAAATATATATTTAAAACAAATTAAAAAATTACAATCGGAATTATATTACATTGATATGAGTATAAAATGTGAGGATAGAAGAACTCCTCGCCAATTCTTTGAAAACTATTAAAAGGTTATTTATATGGGAATTCTATTTGATATTATATTAGGGGGCATTTTTATTTCGTTTGTAATTTTTATGCTATCTGATTTTACAAGCATTCTTTTTTTTGGAAATTTAAAAAATGAAGTTAAAGATAAAGATTCATTTGATGAGATTTTTGATGAATTAAAGGAAGATAAGGCTTATTTTTATGAACATTATATGCCTATACTTGAAAGAATTAACTCTATTATACCTACTTTAGATAAAAATACACATATCAATTATCTGGCAGCCCTGCATTTAATGCAAATGGAAATTCATCAAATGCAGGATTTTGTAGACAATGGTTATTTAACAAAAAATATGTTCTTTATTAAAAAAAACAAACAGTTTATTCATATGCATGATATATATAACGAGCAAATTAAAAAAATATCAGCGGCAATAAATAAAACAGCAAAAAACTGATTTCTACTAAAACTTGAAAATATTTTTTAAATTAATAGATTGATGAAAATTAATTATATCACTATATTTTTTTGTAGCTCTTTCCCAAAAATCTGTACTGGAATTTTCTCCTACACCATAAGCAACATTTTTCCCTAAAAAAGGTTTAATCTGTTCTATTAATTCATAACCATAACCTTTACCTCTATACTCTTCCTTTATAAAAATCCCTATATTTACCTGGCTTGAATCATGATCATAAGCAATAGCTCCGATTGCATTACCCTTATCATTATATTTCAACTCTATAATGGCAGTATTATTATAACCAGATAATACATCTTCAAAAAGTCTTTTTAGTTGGAAATCTTTTATATAGAGATTGTTTTCTAATGCTATTTTTGCATTTATTACATCATCCATAACATCTTCGAAATATTCAAACATATTTTTTTCAATTTGTTTATAATTGGTTTTATTATTTATAAAATATTGGAGATGTCTTCCTTGTTTTACTCTGTCATAAATTGCCACACCATCTATTTTATCATCTGTTTTATGAAGATATACAAGTGCTGTTTGATTATCCAGACCAGCAATATCTTTTAATAAGCTCTCTATATTACTACCTGGATAAAAACATCCTTCTTGTAAAGCTATACTAGCTCTTTTTTCATGGTTCATTTTAAACCTCTTTCTTTTTTAAATTCACTTTTCTCTCTAATTGCAAAAACAGAACCTCTTAACCCAACATTATCATAAAAAGCAATTGAGGCTTCATTATTTACTGAAACACTAATGAATGCATCTGGGTTTTCTGATTGAAATTTTTCTAAAAGCTTTTTTCCTATTCCTTTTCTTCTGTATTCTTCTTTTACGAAAAACTGTAATGTTGGATCAAACTCATCTTCTGGGGTATTATCAAAAAATAAAACACCAACAGCTTTACCTTCTGTTTTATAAATGTACACTTTTCTCTCTGGGAAAGCATTAAAGTTTTTATTTATAAACTCATTAGCCATTTCTGAAAAAGCTTTTTGTAAATAGAAATCTTTTATATATAATTCTTCTTTTAGAGCTATGTAAGCGTTTTTTAGATTATTTTTATTCATTATTTTATTAAAACTATTATATTATTTTAATTATTATAACATTTTACTTATACAAAAAAAGCCCATAAGGGCTTTTAATTTTTGTAGAACAATTGTATTACTTATTATTTTTCTGGTAATCAAGAAATGCAGATATACTTTGGATATTATTTATGCAATCTACACCCTGACCAAATCTTTTTTGTTTATCATTACTGATATTTCGGGCAAGTCCTTTGTATTTATATCTTTCATAAACGATTTCATCGCCACGAGATATATAGTTCATACTGGAACAATAAACACAATAATATTCAACAGTTCCATCTTCTTTAGTAAGTTCAGTTTTAATTGTAATTGTTTTACTCAAAAAATAATATCCATATTCAAAATCAACAACCTTACCAATAGAAACTTCACCTATTTTATCGCCTGTTCTGATTTGAAAATACAAAAATGCCACTACAGATAAAATTACTAAAGAATAAAACATGATGAGCCTCTCTATCCAATTTTTAACTATTTTAACATTAAGTATGTGTGTTTTCAATCAAAAAATAAAAAAGAGATTTTTCAAATCTCTTTTTTATTAACCGTTTAAATATTATCATTTTTGTTAAAGTTTTCTTCTTCCTCTTTTATATGGTAAGCAAGGATTGAAATTTTAGCTGCCACATTTTCTTTAACAAAATCATTCTTTGGTAATTTATCTTTTGACATAAGAAATACTTTAAATAAATCACTGATTAAATCAATATCACTATCTATTCTTCTTCCTGTCATCATTACATTCATTAAACTAAATTGAGAGTTATTATTTTTGTTGGATAATGCTAAAATATTATTAGTCATATGAGCCTGAAAACTCATAAAATCATTTTCGTAATCTTTTTCAATTTCCAATGCTTTTTGATAATCTGGAATTTTTTCATCAGTTAAACTATATTCTTTCAAAATTTCAATAATTCTTACTTTTTGCTTATAAAACCTTGAATAGAAATCTTTTTCATCTTCATCATAACTATATTGGTTAAAAATTTCATCTAAATCATTTTCTGGATTTTTAACAAATTCAATAAAATGCTCCTGACAAAAAGATTCTTGATTATCCAGTGTATAACCAACATGCCTCATACCACAAACTTTACATTCATTTTCTGGTGGAAAATAATTAGTTAATACTAAATTGCAATGTTTACATTTACCATGAGTGCTTTGATATCTTTCGAATTCATGCGAAGGACAATTAAGAATAGCCTGGTATTTATTCCATGCATTCGTTTCAGCATCTTCTATTGTTTCACCTTCACCTCTGATGAAAGTTTTTGGTTCTTGAGGAAAAGCTTCAAAAAATGCTGTTCTATATACTCTTTTATTTTTGGTATCAATTACAAGTCCAAGACCTTGTTTCCCACCCCCACACTGAACAAAACAATCTTCCGGCCATTCCTTATTACAATCATATGGACCGCCTATAGATTTTCTTGCTTGTTTCATATTCTTTTCCTTTTATTTTGTTAGCCTTTAATTCTATCATTTGTCTTTGCCTATGACAATGAAATTATAGCCATATTTAATATTTATTGTAAATTTTTAAAATATGTGTATATATTATATATATAGGAACATCCGGGAACTTTAACATGGGAAAATATAAATTCATTAAAATAAGAAGGTGCTATAAGGGGTTTACTTTAGTTGAGCTAATACTTACATTGGCTGTAATATCTATTATAAGCTTTACCGCTTTTCAAAGCATGAACCGTAATTTCGAAGACAAACAAGCTGATGCATTTGGAGAGCAGATAAGAAATATTGGTGATAGTGTAAATAACTATATCGTTAACCATTATGATGTATTATCTAAACTAACTAATTCCACTGGTGGAACTCAAGATCTTGGACCAAGAACATGTTCAACTGCAACGTCTACTTGTGAAATAACCACTCAAACTTTAGTTAACGAAGGAATGTTGCCGCCAGGATATATTAATAAAAATGTATATGGTTCTGGATATAAAATTATAATATCTCGTAAAGGCACATCACCTTATTGGAATATATCAGCGCTAATAACCACAGACAATTCATTAATACTAGGTGGTAAAATTCGTTATGACTTATTAGGTAAAGCCATGCAATCTGCTGGTATAGATAGCGGAATGACAAGAACAGCTTCCAATAAAGTAGATGGATATAAAGGAACATGGTCAGCGACACAAACTGATTACTCTAATATAAACAAACAAGGATTACTGGCATATATAGCTGGTTATGGCTCCAATTCTTATTCAGCTTTCCTTCGTCGTGATGGCACCTTACCCATGACGGGTGATTTAAATATGGGTACAAAAAATATTTATAACGCAGCTAATATAACAGCAACTGGCAAAGGAACCTTTGGCGGGGAGGTTCAGGCGGGTTCATGGATAAAGGCGAAAAATGGATATGGTGATACTATTGGTATAGGTGGTGATGGTGGCGGTGATGATTATGAGATTAATCTATCTAACCCTAACAGAAGAATTACAGTCTATTCAGCTTCTGGACCAACTAAATTAACTGTTACTGGTGTTTTAACTGCCGATCAGAATTTAGTCTCTAATGATCAACTAACAGTAAAAAATAATGGTCAATTTGGGGGGAGAATTACTACAAACGGTTTAAACCCTAATGATTACCCTACTGGATGGGGTGGTGGTGTTAAAACTTGGGATGTATATGCAGTAGGAACTATTGCTACAGGAACTAGTGGTCAAACTAAAGCATATTTAAATAGCAATGGTGATATTGGTGCTACCAGAAATATTTCTGCTGGTGGTATTATTAGTGCTACTGGAAATATCAATACAAATGCAGATATGAATTCAAATAGAGTTTATTCTAATTATATTAAATCTAATGGGAATATTGATGCCGCTGGAAATATAGCTTCTACAGGCACCATCACATCAAATAAGAGATTAACAACGGGTGAGTTTTTACAATTAAATGCTGTTGCTTCGGCGGGGGCTGGATGTTCGCCTAACGGTCTTCAGGGGCGAGATTCAAGTGGTGCAATCCTTTCATGCGTTAATGGAAGATGGGCTTCCGCTGCAATCGGTGAAGTTATAAGAACAAATGGTGTTAACAGATGTGGTGGTGATGGTCGCCAGGCATCTATTGCTGTTTGTCCTGCTGGATATAAACTTACTGGTGGTGGATACTCTCTTACCCAATGGCGAGATGATGATGGTAGGAACGCGCCTGATGGAGCATATCCTGATGTGACTAATAACAGGTTTATAGTAAATCCACCAGGGGGTAATGATGCTGGATGTTTTACAGCATATGCTGTATGTGTAAGATAATAAAAATAAAGTCATCTTATGATGACTTTATTTATTTAAGACATTGCTTTATTTTTTTACTCACATCCTTCTTTTTTTGACTGTAGTGTCTTTATTATCTTCAATAGACTTTTGTATCTTAAATTTTTCAATATCTGAAACCATTTTTTCAAACAGGGTTCTCTCATAATCTCCTGATTTAAAATATAACTCTTTATAACTTTTCATTTCAAACTCTTCTTCTTCATCAACTTCAATGAAACCCATGCTTTCAACTTGAGAAGCTTGTTTCCCTGAGGTTAAATCAAAACCATAAGCCTCTTCCATAGCCAACTTTCTAATTAATTTTTCGTATTTTCTTACACCACTCTTCATTATCAACTCGAACAAGTTTAGATCATCCGTGGTTTTTTGCGATTTTAAGTTTACCTTTTCATCTGTAGTTATATACTTGAGTAATATATTAATATAATTTTCAAATTTATTTTCTGAATCAAATTCTCTATGATATTTAAAGTTCTCATAAAAAGCATCAAGATATGTTAGAATGCCACTTTTATATTCTATATTATCTTTATTTTCATCAAGATTATTCTTTAAATCTGTATAGAAACTTAGTTTTCCCTGCTTGACTTCCTGCTCAAAATTAAGAACATCATTATTTATTAATAAATTTTTAATATATATACCATATATTATTTTATTCACTATTTCTTTATTTAAACCTAATTCATTTTCTATTAAGTGCTTATTATTATTGTTGATCAGATAATATAATCTATTTAAATAAAAATTAAAGTTAACTTTGTATTTAGTATAAACATATTTCATTTTATTTAATACTTCCTCATCATTCACTTTTTCCTTATTTTGATTAAATAAGGATATTGAACCAGAAGAATGTAAATCATTTTCATTTATCATAAGTCTACTGGACAAAACAGTATCATGAGAGCTATACACCCTCACTCCTATAAAACCAAATATTTTTACAGGGAAATTTTCAGAAACATTCAGCTTATTACAAATCCAGTCTATAATTTCAGTATCACATACGCCAACAATAGCATATTCTAATGAACTTATTCCCTGTTCTTTACTTGAACTTGGTTGCAAACCTTGTTCTTTAAGATAATAAATCACTTCATTATTACCCATAACTAAATGATAATCTAAAAGATTTAATGTAATTTCACGACTCCACATAAAACTAAACTTATATGATTTTTTATCATTAAAGTAGGGAATACGATCTTCTTTTGTTCTTACAAATAAATCTTCTTTATTTATATCTAAATTGGACATTATCCATTCTATATGTGAAAGTAACATATTTTTTTCTTTATTACCCTGCCCCATTAAAGGATAAAAAATTGCTTCAGAAACATATTCAATGAGTTCTTCTACAGTCATATTTCTGTCTAAATCTTCTTTTTCTTCTTTAACAAATTCCATTTGATATGGGTAACTTATTATATTTGAGTTTGAAACAGAATCTTTTTCAATTTTTTCTCTTAATTCTTTAAAATTGATACGACCCCTCAAACTTTTATTTTGTTTATTAAGGTTTTTTTCTATAATTTTTACAAATATCATTATTTTTTCATTGTTACCCTTTATTAAAGCATTATCATTTATGCATTTAAAGAATAATTTACTTTTATTTAAATTAACTGAATCATTATATATTTCTTCAAATAAATCATTTACATTATCGTTAGAGAAATCATATTT
>Ga0308160_10001824_pt1 | contig 27999 bp, 30 predicted proteins | sample PhyFR1_FD_201036 | JGI IMG/M metagenome (GOLD analysis project Ga0308160, IMG submission 201036) | Phyllosphere microbial communities from UC Gill Tract Community Farm, Albany, California, United States - DLSLF.R1 | ecosystem: Host-associated > Plants > Phyllosphere > Unclassified | place: USA... | reverse complement strand
GCGCCGGCACCACGACCTACACGTTCTACAACATGTTCGTGTCGGATCCGATGGCCAACCTGCTGAAGCTGTTCACCTACCTGGCCGTGGGCGTGACCCTGGTCTACTCGCGCCAGTACGCCGGCGAACGCGGCATGATGTCCGGCCACATGGGCGGCGAGTTCTACGTGCTCGCGCTGTTCACCACCCTGGGCCAGATGATCATGATCTCCGGCAACAACATGCTGCCGATCTACCTGGGCCTGGAACTGATGTCGCTGTCGCTGTACGCGCTGGTGGCGATGCGCCGCGACCACGCGATCTCGACCGAAGCCTCGATGAAGTACTTCATCCTGGGTTCGCTGGCCTCGGGCTTCATGCTCTACGGTATCTCGATGATCTACGGCGCCACCGGTTCGCTGGACATCACCACCATCGCCCAGAAAGTCGCGGCGAGCGACGCCAACCGCACCATCCTGGTGTTCGGCCTGGTGTTCCTGGTGGCCGGCATGGCCTTCAAGCTGGGCGCGGTGCCGTTCCACATGTGGGTGCCGGACGTCTATCAAGGTTCGCCGACCGCCGTGACCCTGCTGCTGGGCGCGGCGCCGAAGCTGGCCTCGTTCGCGATGATGATGCGCATCCTGGTGGAAGGCCTGCTGCCGCTGGCCTTCGACTGGCAGCAGATGCTGCTGGCGCTGGCCGTGCTGTCGCTGGCCGTGGGTAACCTGACCGCGATCGCGCAGACCAACCTGAAGCGCATGCTGGCCTATTCGACCATCGCCCAGCTCGGCTTCGTCATGCTGGCCATGATGTCGGGCGTGGTCGACGGCAACAACGCCAACGCCCCGGTCGCCTACAGCGCCGCGATGTACTACACCATTACCTACGTGCTGACCACGCTGGGCAGCTTCGGCCTGATCATGATGCTGGCCCGTGCCGGTTTCGAAGCCGAAGAACTGGCCGACTTCAAGGGCCTGGCCAAGCGCAGCCCGTGGTTTGCGATCGTCATGACCGTGCTGATGTTCTCGCTGGCCGGCGTGCCGCCGATGATGGGCTTCATGGCCAAGTGGGCGGTGCTGCAGGCAGTGATCAACACCCACCAGCTGTGGCTGGCGGTCGTGGCGGTGCTGTTCTCGCTGATCGGCGCCTTCTACTACCTGCGGGTGGTGAAGACGATGTGGTTCGACGACGTGGCCGACGCCTCGCCGATCGTGACCCCGACCGACATGCGCGTGGTGCTGTCGCTGAACGGCGTGCTGGTACTGGCGCTGGGCGTGCTGCCGAGCGGCCTGCTGACCGCCTGCCTGAGCGCCATGAAGGCAACGCTGAACTCCTGATCCGCCTGGACCCCAGTGGATCTTGCTTTCTCAGCCTGGTTGGTGATCGCGGTCGCGATCGCGTTCGCCAACCTGCCTTTCCTCAACGAGAAGGCATTCGGTTTCGTGCCCCTGCATTTCCGTCCCACTTCGGGCAGGGGAGGCGCCTCGCACGGGGCGCGCACGAAACACTTCGTCTTCCGCCTTCTCGAGTTGTTTGTTTTATACTTCGTCGTCGGCGCACTGGCCTACGCACTGGAATCCCGTATCGGTAACGCGTTCGCGCAAACCTGGGAGTTCTATGCGATCACCGGCTGCATGTTCGTCGTCCTGGCGTTTCCCGGTTTCGTCTATCGGTATCTGCGGAAACGCCGCAGCTAAGCAGGCGCACCTGTGTCCATGACGCCGGTGCGTTTTTCGATCGACGCAGTACCTGGAGCACAGATGGACGATTCCCACCTGAGAGAAACCCGCATCGACGGCAAGGTCGCCTACGATGGCCACTTCCTGAAAGTCTCGAACGACCGCGTGCGCCTGCCCGACGGCAGCGAAACCGGCCGCGAATACATCCGCCATCCCGGCGCGGTCGTGGTCCTGTGCCTGTTCGACGACGGCCGCGTGCTGCTCGAACGCCAGTACCGCTATCCGAACGACCGCGTGTTCATCGAATTCCCGGCCGGGAAGATCGACGCCGGCGAGGATTCGCTGGTGGCCGCCAGGCGCGAGCTGGAAGAGGAAACCGGCTACACCGCCAGCCAATGGGACTTCGTCTGCACCATCCACAACGCCATCGCCTACTCGGACGAGCACCTCGACCTGTTCCTGGCGCGCGGCCTGAAGGAGGGCGAGGCGAAACTGGACGAAGGCGAGTTCCTCGAGACCTTCACCGCCACCATCCCCGAGATGCTGGAGATGGTGCGGCGTGGCGAGATCACCGACGTCAAGACCGTCATCGGCAGCTTCTGGCTCGAGAAGATCGCGGCCGGCAGCTGGCAGCCGACCGCCTGGCAACCCGCCAAGTGAGGCTGAAGTGGCGCATCGCGGCCGCCGGCCTGGCGGCGCTGGCCCTGGGCGCAGCGGTGCAGGCGCAGGCGCGTTCGCCGTTCCAGATGCGTTGCGAAGCAATGGCGGCCGGCGCCAGGGCCACCTTCAGTTCTCACGATAATGGCTACCGCATCGACAACAGCATCCCGTATCGCGCGCTGACCCAGATGAAACGGCCCGCCGTCACCAACGGCTACGTGCTGGGCCTCACGCGCACCGAGTCGCGCGTCTCGGTAAAGGTCGACGGCAAGATGCTGGCCGACGCCGGCGCCGCCCTCGAATGCGTGGCACCGCGCATCGAAGTCGTCCTGTATTACCAGCCGGTGGTGATCTACGTTGGACGCGAATTCGAGCCCGACACCTGCGCGTACCGCGAGATACTTGCGCACGAAATGCGCCATCTCAAGTCTTATATGGACTACCTGCCGAAAGTGGAAGAGCGGGCGCGCGAGCGGCTGGGCCGCCGCTTCGCCGGCAAGCCGCTGTACGCCGGGAGCGGACGCGCGCGCGACCTGCTGCAAGGCGAGATCGACCGCAGCTGGATGCCCTACATCAAGGGCGAAATGGCGCGCGTGGAAAGGCTGCAGGCCGAGATCGACAGCCCGCGCGAATATGCGCGTCTCAGCAAAGTTTGCCAAGGTGAGGTACAGTCTCTTATTGGATCGACAAGACGATCCCCGTCCTAACTGAACACCCACATGACTCACGCACCACGATATTTTGCATTGATACCCGCCGCCGGCGTCGGCGCCCGCATGGGCGCCGGCAGTCCCAAGCAATACCTGAAAATCGGCGGCAAGCCAATGCTGCGGCACACGCTCGACGCCTTCCTGTCGAGCGACCTGATCGCGCACACCTTCGTGGTGGTGAGCCCGGACGACCCGTACATCGACAGCGTCGCCCCGCACCACGGCGTGACCGTCCTGCGCTGCGGCGGCGCCAGCCGCATGGAATCGGTGCGCAACGGCCTGGCCGTGCTCGCCAACACGCTGGCCCCAAGCGACTGGGTGCTGGTGCACGACGCCGCGCGTCCGGGCCTGACCGCCGAGCTGATCGCCAAGCTGATCGCCGGCACCGGCGACCACCCGGCCGGCGGCTTGCTGGCACTGCCGGTGGTCGACACCGTCAAGCGCTGCATCGAAGGCGAAGCCTGCGGAACCATTCCGCGCAACAACTTGTGGCTGGCCCAGACCCCGCAAATGTTCCGCTATCAATTGTTGCGCGAAGCGCTGTCGGCGGATGCCGATCCGAATACGATTACCGATGATGCCAGCGCGGTTGAAGCGCTGGGATTGACCCCTAAATTGGTGGAAGGCCACCCCCGCAACCTGAAAGTGACCCTGCCCGACGACATCCGCATCGCCGAGATGTACCTGGCAGTGTCCCAACCTGAATTCGTATAAAGACTATGGCTCTCGCATCGTACAACCCGACTCCGCCGTTCCGTATCGGGACCGGCTATGACTGCCATGCACTGGTCGAAGGGCGCAAGCTCATCGTCGGCGGCGTGACCATCCCGCACCGCCTCGGCCTGCTGGGCCACTCCGATGCCGACGTGCTGCTGCACGCGATCATCGATTCGCTGCTGGGCGCCGCCGCGCTCGGCGACATCGGCAAGCACTTCCCGGACACCGACCCGATGTTCGCCGGCGCCGACTCGCGCACCCTGCTGCGCGAAGTCGCCTCGCGCGTGCTCGCCACCGGCTACACCATCGGCAACATCGACGCCACGGTCATTGCGCAGCAGCCGAAGATGGCGCCGCACATTCCGCAGATGGTGTCGCGCATTGCCGAAGACCTGGGCGTGTCGCCGCAGCAGGTGAACATCAAGGCCAAGACCAACGAGAAGCTGGGTTTCCTCGGCAGGGAAGAGGGGATGGCGGCGCAGGCGACGGCTTTGCTGGTGAAGGCGTCGGGCTGAGCCGACCCCGCGCTATCTATATTGGTTAGCCCATGAACGTCGTCCCCGCCTCCGCGGGGCGTCGTTTCCAGCAGTGCCGGGAACGACGCGTTCGTGGCGCTAAAAAACTAACTCGGCCGTGCAGCTTTCCCGACATCGTGCCACACTGGCAACGATAACGAAACCGGGGAACCCACCATGTCGACCTCAGCAGAGATGAGCCCGCGCACAGCCTGGCTCCTGATCCTGTCCGCCGCCGCCATCCTGATGCTCACCATGGCCGCGCGCCTCACCACCGGCCTGTTCCTGTCCCCGATCAACACGGCCACCGGTCTCGGCGTCGCCTCGATCAGCCTGGCGCTGGCGGTCGGCCAGTTCATGTGGGGCGCCTCGCAGCCCGTCTTCGGCGCCGTCGCCGACAAGTACGGCCCGGCGCGGGTGATCGTGCTCGGCGGCGTGATGCTGGCCGCGGGCCTCGCCGCCACGCCCTTCGTTTCGTCGCAATGGGGCTTGATGCTCACGCTCGGCATCCTGTCGGCGGCCGGGGCCGGGGCAGGCAGCTTCTCGATCCTGATCGGCGCCACCGCCCAGCGCCTGCCGCCGGCGCGCCGTCCGTTTGCCGCCGGCTTCATCAATGCGGGCGGTTCCTTCGGCCAGTTCGTGTTCGCGCCGCTGGTGCAGTTCACGATCGCCGCCAGCGGCTGGGTGGTGGCGATGGTGGCGCTGGCTGCGACCACGCTGCTGACCCTGCCGCTGGCATGGCCGCTGCGCGGCAAGCCGCCCCAGGTCGCCTCCGCCTCCGCGCAGGACGAGCCGGGCCTGGGCCGCCAGGTGCGCGCGGCGCTGCGCGACAAGAGCTACCTGTGCCTGCATGCCGGCTTCTTCACCTGCGGTTTTCACATCGCCTTCCTGGCCACCCACCTGCCGGGCGAAGTCGCGCTGTGCGGCCTGCCGGCCGGCGTCGCCGCCACCTCGCTCGGGCTGATCGGCCTGTTCAACATCGCCGGTTCGCTGACGGCGGGCGCGCTCGGCCAGCGCTACCGCATGAAATGGCTGCTGGCGCTGATGTATGCCAGCCGCGCCGTCCTCGTCGGCCTGTACCTGATGGCGCCGAAGAGCGCACTGACCTTTTATATCTTTGCGGCCGCGCTCGGCTTCACCTGGCTGGCGACGGTGCCGCCGACGGCCGGCCTGGTCGGCAAGCTGTTCGGCACGCGCTACCTGTCGACGCTGTTCGGCCTGACGCTGCTGTCGCACCAGATCGGCGGCTTCTTCGGCGCCTGGCTGGGCGGGCTGGCTTTTGTGCGCTTCGGGGATTTTTCCTGGATGTGGTACGCCGACATCCTGCTGGCGCTGGCCGCGGCGCTGGTCAATTTGCCGATCCGCGAAGCACCCGTTCATGTGATGACTGCGGCGCCGGCAGCAGCGCAGGTGAAAACCTGAGATGGCGCGCGATCCCTGGGCATACCGCGACGTGGCGGTGGAATCGGTCATGGACCCACGTACCGGCCGCTTGCGCATCAAGCCGGTGGCCGGGCAGGCTTACTCGACCGCGATGCGCGTGCAATGCGCCCGCGCGCTGAGCGACCCGGATCAGTATCCGGCCGGCACCCGCTTCCTGATCCGCGCCAAGATGACCGACCGCGGCGGGGCGCCTTTCCTGTACGCCTGGCACGGCGACCCGGTCAAGGTGCTGGGCAAGCGCGAGGCCGCTTCCTTCCTCGACGAGTACCGGCGCCGGCGCATCTGAACGCGCCGGCATCCGTTCACGGCACGCTGGGCGCTCCTGCGAACACGACACCGGCTCCTTCGAGAATACGGCGTACCGCCGGGTGATCGATGCGCCGCTCCACCGTCACCGCGTGAAACTGTTCGACGATGGCATCGATGGTTCCGACCGGCGCCAGGCCGTACTCCGCGCAGATGTCCGGCGCCAGCACGCTGGGCGCGGCGATGAAGCCGGTGCCGGCGCGTGCGAATGCGTTCAGCAGCGCGCCGTCGTCGAATTCGCCGACCACGATCGGGCGCAGGCCGTGCAGGTCGAACCAGGCCTGCAGCGGGCTGTGCACGGCCGCTTCCAGGCCCGGCAACAGGAACGGCGACCCTTTCAGGCGCTGCGGGAAGGGGCCGTCCCAGGCCGCGCACAGGTCGGGGCGGCCGAGCACGGTCAGCGTGCTGGAGCCGAGCAGGTGGGTGTGGCCGCGCAGGGTGCTACCGGGCGGCAGGCCACGGTCGGCAATCACCAGGTCGAGCCGGTGCGCGCCCAGTTCCAGCATCAGCGCATCGAAGCCGCCTTCGCGGCACACCAGGCGCATCGCCAGCCCGGCGTCGTGCGCCGGTCGCAGCAGGCGGAAGGCCATGGTCTTCGGAATCATGTCGCACACGCCGACGCGCAGGGTTTCCGGCGCCCGGAACAGGCCGCGCCGCACGTTCTGCTCGAGCTCGTTTCCCAGGTCGAAGATCCGCTCGGCATACAACAGCACCGTCTTGCCGGCATCGGTCAGTTCCAGCAGGCGCCCCTTCTTGCGGAACAGCGCTTCGCCGAACTGCTCTTCCAGCAACTGCAGCTGGGTGCTGATCGCCTGCGCCGACACGTGCAGGCGCGCCGCCGCGGCAGCCACGGTGCCGGTGGTCGCTACCGTGTAGAAATATTGCAGGTGCTTGTAGTTGATCAAGCAATCACTCCAGAAATGTTGAGGATTGCTAAAGATTAATCGATTTTACTTTCGGATGCCGCGGCCTTAATCTGAAGCCTCATCATCTTTCCTGGAGTAGCACCATGCGTACTTATGCAAGCGACAGTCCCAAGGCCGTGTGCCGCCTGCTGGCCCTGGCCATGATCGTCGACGGCCACCTGGCACCGTCCGAACTGCGCGCCCTGCGCCATTCCGGCATCCTGCAGCGGGTCGGCGTCGACGAAGCGGTCTTCGACGAGGTCGTGCAGGAGGTGTGCGAAGACTTGCTGGCCACCGCGGACCGGCGCTGCGCCAGCGAAGTCGAGATCGACGGCCGCATGCTCGACGCGCTGCTGCGCGACATCGTCGACCCCGCGCTGCAGATGACGCTGATGAAGGCAATGCTCGACATCGTGCATGCGGACGAGGTGCTGGACGGCCGCGAAAGCCTGCTGATCCAGCGCGGCTTCAAGGCGTGGGGAGCGCCGCCTCCGGCGCCGGCGCATGCCGGGGTGCGACCATCAGCCGGTTCGTATAGGCGCTGAAGCGCGCGCGGCCGTGGTAGGCCACCGGCCCGTATTCGTACATCAGGCAGGGCAGCAGCGAATACTGGATCACCAGCAGCAGGCGCGGGCGCGCCTGCGGCGGCACGCCCTTGTGGATGCCCTTGTTGTCGATCGCGATCGCGGTACCGGCCGGCCCCGTGATGCTGACGCTGCCGCCGTGACGGCGCGCGACGTCGTGGTCGGCGTAGCGCTGCATGCGCAGCGGCATGCGATCGAGGTGGCTGCGGGGAACGTAGCGGTGCGGGCCGGAGGCTTCGTCGACGTCGGTCAGGTAGACCAGCAGCTTGATGCTGCCCGGTTCGACGTCGCGGTGGAAGTGCTGGACGTCGGCGTCGGCCCCTGCACCGGGGAAGGACCAGCGCAGGCCCATCAGCGTGATCACCGGGGTGTAGCCGAGGTAGCCGCCGGCCAGTGCCAGCATGTCCGGGTGGTTGGCCAGGTCCAGCACGTGCGGGCAGTTGACGACGGTCTCGAGCGGATAGTCGCCGATGCGCGCTTCCGCCGGCGCGGCGTCCAGCGCGAACGCGGCGCCGTTGCCGCGCGCCGCGATCATCGGGCGCGGACGCAGCCAGGCCAGCATCTCGGCGCATTGGGAAGGCGTCAGCAGCCGTTCGATGCGCAGGTAGCCCTGCGCGCGCAGGATGGCGACGCGCGGCCCCGGTTCGCGCGGGCGCCCGTCCTGGCCGTGCAGCGCGCCGAGTCCGGCCACCAGGGCGCGCGTGGTGGCACGCCGCAGGCGCCGGCTGGTGCACACGCGCTGCGCGTAATAGCCGAGCAGTTTTAATTGGGCACGCGATCCGCCGCGGATGGACAGGTATTTCTGCATGGGCCTCTCGGAATGTCGGATGGACGGGGACCGCTTTGCGCAACAGGTAATTGTAGATCAGAAATATTGCAGATTGCTTACGCCTGCTGTTAAACCATGTAAATATTCGCTTGCGACAGCGCAAATCGGCCGGAGTTCGGCTGCGTGTGCCCGCCGTTGTCGAAAATCGCTACACTGCCAGCTCCGCACTATCATCCATCGAACGCGAAAGGACCGACATGGCAACCCGCAAGATTGCAGTATTGGTAGGCAGCCTGCGCAAGGAATCGTTCACCCGCAAGCTGGCCAAGACCCTGATGCTGGCCGCGCCGCCCACGCTCGAACTGGACATCGTCGAGATCGGCAGCCTGCCGATGTACAACGAAGATGACGAGACCGACACGCCGCCCCCGAGCTGGACCGAGTTCCGCGACCGCATCCGCGAAGCCGACGGCGTCCTGTTCTGTACCCCCGAGTACAACCGTTCGCTGCCGGGCGCGCTGAAGAACGCCATCGACGTCGGCTCGCGCCCCTACGGCAAGGCCGTCTGGACCGGCAAGCCCGCCGCAGTGGTCAGCCAGTCGCCGGGAGCGCTGGGCGGCTTCGGCGCCAACCACGCGGTGCGCCAGACCCTGGTCTTCCTCAACATGCCCTGCATGCAGATGCCGGAAGCCTACATCGGCGGCATCGCCGCCAAGTTCGACGGCGACCAGCTCACCGACGACGGCTTGCGCGGCTTCCTGCAGCAGTTCATGGAATGCTTCGCGACCTGGGTGGAGCGCCATGCCGACTGACGCATGAGTGAAAAGGATTACGTGCCGCAGGCCCCCGTCACGTACGGGCGGCCGCCGCCCGGCCTGCGCCGGCGCATGTACGACGTCATCTTCGAGGCCGACACTCCGGCCGGACGCCGCTTCGACATCGCGCTGGTGGGCGCCATCCTGCTCAGCATCCTGGTCGTGGTGCTGGACAGCGTGCCGGACCTGCACTTCGGCTACGGCTGGGTCTTGAACGGACTGGAGTGGACGTTCACGCTGCTGTTCACGGCGGAATACATCGCGCGCCTGGTGTGCGTGCGGCGCCCGTGGCGCTATGCCACAGGCTTCTTCGGTGCGATCGACCTGCTGGCGCTGCTGCCCACCTATCTGTCGCTGCTGGTCCCGGGCACCGAACTGCTGATCGACATCCGCATCCTGCGCCTGCTGCGCGTATTCCGCATCTTCAAGCTGACCCTGTACCTCGAGGAATACACACGCCTGGGCGAGGCGCTGTCCGCGAGCCGGCGCAAGATCGCGATCTTCCTGTCGGTGGTGCTGATGGCGATCCTGATCCTGGGCACCTTGATGTACGTGGTCGAGGGGCCGGAGAACGGCTACACCAGCATCCCGGTGGCGATGTACTGGGCGACGGTCACCATGACCACCGTCGGCTACGGCGACATCACCCCGCATACCCACCTCGGCAAGGCGATCGCCTCCTTCATGATGCTGCTCGGCTGGGGCATCCTGGCGGTGCCGACCGGGATCGTGACGGCCGAGATGTCAGCCCGGCGCGGCGACCGCCGCCACGGTCCGGCGCGCGCACTGGCGGCACTGGCGCCGTCCCGCAGCTGCGATGCCTGCGGCAGCGGCGGCCATGAGGCTGGTGCCCGCTTTTGCAAGGATTGCGGCGCGCCGCTGAAAACTCGGGGTTGAGCTAAAGCAAATTTTCCGCTCAACTTTGTTTTTCAAGATACAAGCCCTGTGCATTTGATTTAGATCAAACCTGGCAAGCTCATCCACCGTAGTCTGCTTCGTGTTGTGCAGCGCATCCAAGCCGGTCGATACGGCGTAGTGATGTAGCGCAATCATGATCGTGGCAGGCCGCTGCGGCATGTCAGTCCTAATCCACTTTTTCAGAGCGAGGTGCATCATGTATCCATTTTCCCCTGCAGTGACCCCGGCCATCCGTACCCATATGGACGCCCAGACCGCCTACATGAACGATGTGTCGAAGTCGATCTTCCGCTCCTTCCAGCAGATGATCGACCTGAACATCCAGCTGACCCAGACCATGCTGGAAGAGACTGCAATGATCGGCAAGCAGATGGTCAGCGCCGATCGCCAGTCGGAACTGCTGAACGCCGCCGCATCGCGGGCCCAGCCGGCCAGCGACAAGCTGCGCGCCTATCAGCAGCACATCGCCCGTGTGGCCGCCGACACCCAGGTCGAACTGGCCCGTGTCGCCGAACACCACGGCCAGACCACCGCCCGCACGGCACGCGCACTGGCCGACGAGGTGGCGCGCGACGCCACCGAACAGACCGAACGCGGCCTGCGCGCCCAGCAGGAAACTGCGCGCCAGTTCACCGATCCGTTCATGCGCGACGGCAGCTCGCAGTCGCGCATGAGTGCGCCGAACGGGCAATCCGGCATGTCGACGGGCAACAGTGACAACAACATGGCAGCCCAGCCGGCCCCGGCCGGCGACAAGCAGCAGGCAGGTCAGGCGACGCGCGGTGCGTCCGCGCATTGAGCATCGGGCTGAACCACGCTGAATCGGGCCGGCACGGTGCGCTGCACCAAGCCGGCCTGCACGGCACGTGATCCCGCCCTTGTCCGGCTGGCAGTCGAATCGGCTGAAACCGGACAAGGCGCCGGGGGCGCGGCCGGGTTGGAAAGCGCATGGTCGATCCACGGCACGTGCACCTTGCGCGGCAGTGCAGCAACGGATCGCGTCATTGGGCAATTGAATCCCTGCAAATATCGGGCCAGCCCCGCTAATTCCTCTTATTGCAAGCCCGTCACCCTTGGTGCATATCAAAGGTGAATAGTCTGTTGCCCGTAGTCTGTGAGCTTCCTGCCGCAGCCGAATGCGGCGCTGCAGCGAAAACTGCGGCCAACAGGCAGCGCCGTCCAATCAGCCAACCCTACATTTAAGCGAGGCAACTTCATGTTTCCATATCCAAACGCCGTTAATCCTGCAGTCCGTACCCACGTCGATGCCCAGACTGCGTTCCTGAACGACATGTCGAAGTCGATCTTCCGCTCGTTCCAGCAAATGATCGATCTGAACATCCAGCTGGCCCAGACCATGCTGGAAGAAACCACCCTGGCCAGCAAGCAGGTGCTGAGCGCCGACCGCCAGTCCGAACTGCTGAGCGCCGCTACCTCGCGTGCCCAGCCGGCCAGCGACAAGCTGCGCGCCTACCAGCAGCACATCACCCGCCTGGCAGCAGATGCCCAGGTCGAGCTGGCCCGCGTGACCGAGCAGCACGTGCAGAACACCAGCCGCACCGCACGTGCACTGGCCGACGAAGTGGCACGCGACGCCACCGAGCAGACCGAACGCGGCCTGCGTGCCCAGCAGGAAACCGTGCGCCAGTATTCGGATCCGTTCGCACGCGACGGCAACGGCGCGGGCCGGCAATCGCGTGCCGACAGCGGCACCGAAGGCGGCCATACCGGTGGCGACGGCAGCGGCCGTCAATCGATCCAGCCGGGCCAGACCCAGGGCGGTATCCAGGGGCAGCGCGGTGCAACTTCGCACTAATCCATAGCAGCAGCCGCTTCGGCGGCAGTATCGGCAGCAGGGCGGTGGCGAGCGGCTGCCGCTTAAAGCCGTTGGAGCACCGTCTCACGGAATTGCCGACTGCACGGCACACTGGCGCCGTCATGCAGCACCAGCTCGCAGTCGCCCTTGTCGCGAGGCACGACGCGCTCGATCCTGTCCAGCTGCACGGCGGCCCGCCGGTGGCAGCGTACGAAGCCGGGCCCCAGTCTCGGCAGCAGGCCGGCCAGGGTCTGGCGCAGCAAGGGACTGCCGTCCGCGGTGTGCAGCGCCACATAATTGTCGGCGGTTTCGATCCAGCCGATGTCGGCGACGCGCACCACCCGTGTGGCGCCGCGTTCCGTCACCAGCAGCTGGCGCAGCGGCTGCTCCGGCAGCCGCGGCAGGGCCTGGACCGGCGTTTCGCCGGCCCCGCCGTCACCTGGGTCGCCGCGGCGTTCGTCCAGCCGCATCCGCAGGCGCTGCAGCGCACGCCGCAGGCGTGTACCGTCGCAGGGCTTCAGCAGATAATCGATGGCGTCGACCTCGAAGGCTTGCAGCGCGTACTGGCCGTGCGCAGTAAGGAAGACCACCAGCGGCGCCGGGTCGGGCAGGGAGGCGGCCAGCTCGATGCCCGACAGTTCAGGCATCGCGATGTCGAGGAAGACGGCATCGGGACGGCATGCCTCGACCCGCGCCAGCGCTTCGAATCCATCGGCAGCTTCCTCTACCGTCTCGATACCGGCGGCGCTTGCTTCCTGCGCCAGCAGGCGCCGCAGGCGCTCGCGTGCCGGGCGCTCGTCGTCCACGATCAGGAGCCGCATGGCAGCCTCAGCTCAGCGCGTACGCCGCCTTCCGGCCGTGCCGACAGTACGAATGCGGCACGCTCGCCGTACAGCGCGGCCAGCCGTGCGCGCAGGTTGGACAGGCCGATGCCGCCCGGCGCCGGGCGCGTGGAAGACGGCTCCGCGGCGGTCTCACGATAGGCTGCCACGCCGGCCGCGCCCTCCAGACTGCCGGCATCGTCGTCCACGCGCAGCACCAGCTCGCCACCTCGCTGCTGCGCCGACACTGCGATCCGGGTCAGGCCGCGGCGCCGCTCGACCGTGTGCTTGAACACGTTTTCCAGCAGCGGCTGCAGGCTCATCACCGGTACCGGCGTGGCGTCCAGCGCGGCGTCGACATCCCAGCTGATGTCGACGCGGCCGGCGAAGCGCTCGGCCATCACGCCGGCATAACCGCGTGCCAGGCACAGCTCGTCGACCAGGGGCGCCTGGTCGCGCTGGCCCAGGTCGAGGGTGGCACGCAGCACCTCGCACAGGCGCATCAGCGTGGCGTCGGCCCGTTCGACGTCGCTGTGCATCAGCGACGAGACCGTGTTCAGCGCATTGAACAGGAAGTGCGGCTGCATCTGCTGCGACAGGCGCTGCAGCTGGGCCAGGCGCAGCAGCGCATTCGCCCGTTCCGCGTCCAGCTTCTGCTCGAGCAGCGCGCGGTAGGATTCGACGCCGAAGCGCACCGCCGTGAACAGGGCGACGAAGATCGAGATCTTGATCGATTCGTAGAGGAAGAGCTGGGGCAGCGGGTCGTGGGTATAGATGTCGCCGGCCAGCGCGTACACGCCGTGGCGCAGGCCGAAGGCCAGCGGCACGAAGGCGATCCAGTACATCGGCAGGAACAGTGCCTGCCTTGCGAACCAGCGCCGCGGCGTGCCGAGCAGGCGGCCGTCGCCGCGCGACAGGCGCAGCTGCACCAGCGCCAGCAGCGTGCACACGAGTGCCGACGAGCCTTCCCACAGCACCGGCTTCCACAATTGTTCGCTGTGGCCGTTGCGGATGAAATCCTGCACGGCAACCCATATCATCATCGCCCAGAACAGGAGCCAGGCGAGGACGAACACGAGGTTGCGGCGCAGGGTGGGCATGCGGAAATGATGGTGCATTCTTGCATGCTTGTCAAAAAGCTTTCCTGTTCACGGGGGGCGGGTCGAGGCGCGCAGCGCCGGCACCGGACAGGGCGGCACCTTCATCCTGACCTTGCCGCGGCTGCAACCCTAATTCTCGATCTCGTCCTCGCCCGGCTTGCGCCCGCGGCCCCGGTCCAGCTGTTCCTTCATCCCGTCCACCTCGCGCATGAACTGGTCGATGCCGTGATCGGGACTGACCCGCACCTCGGGCGGCAGCAGCACCCACATATACAGTTCGTCGGAAAAGCGTCCGCTGCGCTGCACGTTGGCGACCAGGATCAGGCCCGAACCCAGCACCGCCATGGCGGCGCACAGCCAGCGGTAGCGCAGCCGGTGTCCGGGGCGGATGGTACACAGGTGGAAATAGATGACGCCGGCCAGCAGCAGCGTCGCCGCGTGCGAGGCGTAATGGGTAAAGCCTTCGAGCGCGAAGGCATAACCCAGCAGGCTGGCCAGCAGCAGGCAGGCGGCCAGCGCCAGCAGGCCGCAGCCGAACACGAACAGGTGGCGTCCGAGGCGCGCATGGCGCCCGAACAGGCGGTTGGCGAAGGCCCAGGCGCCGCTCCACAGCAGCGCGGCGCCGATGCCCCAGGCCAGCGCCTCGAAGTAGCGCACCAGCTCGAAGTACTGGATGTCGCTCAGCCAGCGCGCAAACAGGCTGACCGCGCCCACCAGCAGGATGCCGGCGGCGCCCGGCATCACGCCTTCCCAGCGGTGCAGGGTGCGGTCGCGCAGTTCCGGCGCGACCTGGAAGCCGGCGGCGCGGATGCGGATCGCGGTGTGGCCGATGCGCGCCACGGTGTCGCCGCCCAGGACCAGCTCGGCGTGACGCTTGCCGCGGTGGTGGATGCCGTTGCGCGAGCCGAGGTCGCGCAGCACCAGGCGCCCGTCCGCATCCAGTTCGGCCACCGCGTGCGCGGCCGCGGCGTAGTCGTCGTCGAGGATCACGTCGTTGCCGTAGCCGCGCCCGAGCCGGATCGGCAGCGCTTCCACGCGCTGGCGCTGCAGCACTTCGCCGGAGCGCGCCAGGATCTCGACGAACCATGGCCCTTCCGCCGCCGACGCACTTGCAGGCGGCGCGTCCGCCGGGGAGACGCCCGGTGAAGGCCCGTTCATCGGCGCGACCTCCTGCCCAGCGCGGACAGAAAGGCGCGCGTGGCCCGGGTGCCGTTTTCGTAGGAGACGCCGGCCAGGTCGAGGCGGCTCTGCAGGCTGGCCTGGCCGTCGTCGGTGCTGGCGGTGAGCAGGGTGAAGTTGTACAGGCCGGCGAACTTGCGGTAGGCGCGCACGCATAGTACGGCGCGCACCGGCAGGGTGGCGGTGTGCACGAACTGTTCGCTGCAGACGGGCCGGGTCAGGCGCGTGTCCCGTGAAGAACCGATGCGGTCGACCCGGAAGCGGCTGCTGGCCAGCGCCGAAAACTGCAGGGGCTGCAGGCTGGCCGAGCGCAGGTACTGGTGGCTCATCGACACGTGGCCGGTCTGCTGGGTGTCCGAGACGTAGATCGCGGCTTCCATCGCGCAGCTGACCGCGTCGACGGTGAATTCGGCTTCGGCGCGGAAGTTCGAGCGCCCCCAGCAGCGCAGCTGCTGCGATTCGCGCACCGGCACCCGGTACGGTCCCATCGCCTTGAGCGACAGCGGCTCGGCCAGCAGGCGGTCGATCATCTCGCGCTGGTGCGCCAGCAGCTGCTGGGCGATCAGCGGGTTGAAATTCCTGGGCGGATGTGCCTGCCGTGCAACCCGGGCAAGCAAGTCCTGCGCATACTTCACCGGCACCAGGAAGCTGACCGATTCGCCGTCGCGGCGCTTGGAGACGTTGATGCCGGCCACCATGCCCGAGGCGGTGACACTCGGGCCGCCGCTCATGCCCGAGTTGATCGGACCGGTAAAGATCAGCTGTTCGTAGAAGCTGCGCGTGATGGCGCCGTTGTATGCGCCTTCCGAGATGGCGAAGCCGAGGTCGAGCGGATTGCCGAGCGAGTACAGGTACTGGCCCTGGATCAGCGCCACCGGGTGTTCGGGCACCTTGAAGAAGCCGCTGCCAACCCGGTCGACGCGCACGACCGCCAGGTCGTGCAGCACGTCGACCGCCATCAATTCGATCGGACCGCCCTTGCCGTCGGTGTCGACGTATTCGCCGATGTAGACGTCGGGATCGAGCGCCATCTGCGAGACCACGTGGTAATTGGTCAGCACCAGGTTGCCGGTGCCGACCAGGAAGCCGGAACCGACGGTGGACTGGCTGCGGCCGTTACGCAGCAGCATGCGGATCTGCAGCAGGTCGGCGCGGGCGGCGGCGTACAGCTGCTGGGCGGCGGTCGAGGGCGTCGGCAGCGTGGCGCTGTCGTCGTTCTCGCCGGGACCCGGGGCGGAAGGGGTGGTGGCGGGCGGAGCGCCAGGGGGCGTTGCCAGCGGCGGCGAGGGTGGCGTCAGCGGCGGCTGGGCAGCGGGCCTGGCACCCTGGATGCGCTGGGCAGCCGGCGCAGTACCGGCCTTTGCTGCGGCCAGCGCCACGGAAGCGGCGACGGCTGCGGCGCCAGCGCAGGCAAGGGCGAGCGAAACGAGGAGCGGAGCGGGGCGCATTCCATCCTTCGGCTGGCAAAGTGATCAAGGATCATCTTGCCAGATTCGCCCAGGCGGTGATTTACGGTTGTTCTTACAGTTCGCCGTCCAGCGCCGGCTCGGCCGCCGGGGTCATCATGTGCCCCAGCTTGGCCTGCTTGGTGTCGAGGTAGCCGGTGTTGAAGGCATTGCGGTTGACCAGCAGCGGCACGCGGCCGGCGACCTTGATCCCGAGCTTTTCCAGCGCCGCGATCTTGCGCGGGTTGTTGGTCATCAGGCGCACCGATTCGATGCCGAACTGCTGCAGCATCGGCAGCACCAGTTCGTAATTGCGGGCGTCGGCGTGGAAACCGAGCTGCAGGTTGGCCTCGACCGTGTCGGCGCCGGCTTCCTGCAGGCGGTAGGCGCGGATCTTGTTGACCAGGCCGATGCCGCGGCCTTCCTGGCGCAGGTACAGCAGGATGCCGCGCCCTTCGGCGGCGATCTTCTTGAGCGCGCCTTCGAGCTGGGCGCCGCAGTCGCAGCGTTGCGAGAACATCACGTCGCCGGTCAGGCATTCCGAGTGGATGCGCGCCAGCGGCGGTTCGCCTTCCTTGATGTCGCCGAGGACCATCGCCAGGTGCTCCTTGCCGGTCGCGTGCTCGACGAAGGCGTGCAGGGTGAACTGCGCCCACGGCGTCGGCAGCGTGCACGAGGTGACGTAGTCGAGCAGGGCGGCATTGTCTGGGGCGGCAGTGTCTTGCATGGCGGTGTTCCTGAAAACAAAGTGGTGCGATATGGAGTAACCGGAGAGTTTACCGGAAATCGGACATCGCCGTGCGGCAGGGCCCTTATCTACGTAAAGATATTTACTGAAGGCATCACTGCTGTGCTACGCTGGCGCCCAGCATTTCCGTCCAAAATCTTCATGCCGACCGTCCCGACCTTCCTGCATCGCCTGCTGCCGCGCGCCCTGGGTGCGTGGATGGCGCTTGCCTTCACCCTGCTGTCCCTCGTCTTTACCGTCATCCTGACCGCGGTCATCGAGCACAAGGCCACCGAGCAGGTAAAAAGCGGCATCGGCCACGGCCTGGCCGACCGCGCCGCCCAGACCTCGGACAAGCTGGAGCGGGGCATGTTCGAACGCTACCGCGAGGTCGGCCTGATCGCGCGCCGCCACGACCTCGGCGCCGGGATGCCGCTGGCACAGCGCCGCGAAACCCTGGAGCGGGTGCAGGCCAGTTATGGTTATTACAGCTGGATCGGCCTGGCGGGAGCCGACGGCAGGGTGCAGGTCGCGGCCAGGGGCATGCTCGAAGGCGTCGACGTGTCCGGGCGGCCGTGGTTCGCCGACGCGCTCAAGGGCAAGCACGTCGGCGACGTGCACGAAGCCCTGCTGCTGTCACGCCTGCTGCCGCGCCAGGCCGAGCCCTGGCGCTTCGTCGACGTCGCCTTTCCCTGGCTGGACGAGCGCGGCCGCACCGTCGGCGTGCTCGGCGCCCACCTGTCGTGGCAATGGGCACGCGACGTCGAGCGTTCGGTCATGGCCGGGGTCGGCGCGCGGCGCCACGTCGAGGCCCTGATCGTCGACGCCGGCGGCCGCGTCCTGCTGGGGCCGCCCGAAATCGCCGGCCGCAAGCTGTCGCTGGGCAGCCTGGACCTGGCGCGCAGCCGGCGTGAGGGGGACCAGGTGACGAGCGGCTACGTGGTCGAGCGCTGGCCGGACGGCAAATCCTACCTGGTCGGCTATGCGCGCGGCCGCGGTCATGCCGAGTATCCAGGCCTGGGCTGGACCGTGCTGGTGCGCGAGAACGTGGTCGATGCCTACGGTCCGGTGCGGCGCCTGCGCGAATACGGTTTGATCGCCGGCGTGCTGCTGGCGGCGCTGTTCTCGGTGGCCGGCCTGCTGGTGGCGCGCCGCGTCACCCGGCCGCTGGGCGAGCTGGCCGCATCGGCGCGCCGCATCCGCGCCGGCGAACCAGTCAAGCTGGGGGCCGAGCACGGCCGCTACGTCGAGGTGCAGGCCCTGTCCGGCACGCTGGACGCGCTGGTGGCCGACCTGGTGCAGCAGCGCCATGAACTGAAAGAACTCAACGCCACGCTGGAGCAGCGTGTCGAGCAGCGCACGCGCGAACTGGAACACGCCCTGCTGACGGTCAGCGCCGGCAAGCAGCGCATCGACACCATCCTGGAAACCGTGCAGGATGCCTTCGTCGCGATCGACATGCAGGGCCGCCTGGTCGACTGGAATGCTTCCGCCGAAACCATGTTCGGCTGGCGCCGCGACGAAGTGCTGGGACGCGACGCCGCCGACGTGGTGGTGCCGGAGCGCTTCCGCGCCAATGCGCTGGCCGCGCTGCACCTGTTCCGCGAGACCGGCCAGCTCGAGGTCCAGGGCCGCCGCGTCGAACGCGTGCTGCGCCGGCGCGACGGCAGCGAGGTGCAGGTCGAAATGACCGCAGGGATCGCCGGCACGCCGGAAGGCCCGTTCTTCAGCATCTTTGCGCACGACATTTCCGGCCGCAAGGAAGTCGAGCGCATGAAGAACGAGTTCGTCTCGACGGTCTCGCACGAGCTGCGCACCCCGCTGACTTCGATCAGTGCCTCGCTGGCGCTGCTGGCCGACGGCATGGCAGGCGAGCTGCCGGCCGATGCGCAAGGCCTGGTCGGCATCGCCAACGCCAGTTCCGCACGCCTGGTGCGCCTGATCGGCGAGGTGCTCGACATCCAGAGGATGGACGCGGGCCGCATGGCACTCGAACGCAGGCCGCAGCCGGTATGGCCGATCGCGGAAGGCGCGGTGGCATCGATGGCGAGCCTTGCGGCGCAGGCCGGCGTGGCGCTGGTGTGCGAAGCCGGTCCCGGCGTCGGCGCGCTGCAGGCCAGCGTCGACCGCGACCGCCTCACCCAGGTGCTGGCCAACCTGCTGTCCAACGCCGTCAAGTTTTCGGAAGGCGGAACGACGGTGACGACGCGGGTCGAAGATGGCGGCGGCTGCGTGCGCCTGTCGGTGGCGGACCAGGGCAGCGGCATCCCGGAAGCATTCCGCGGGCGCGTGTTTCAGCGCTTCGCCCAGGCCGACGGCACCAATTCGCGCCGCAGCGGCGGCACCGGGCTGGGGCTGTCGATCTGCAAGGCGATCGTCGACGAGCATGGCGGGACGATCCGCTTCGACAGCGTGGTGGGGCAGGGCACGACCTTCACGGTCGAGTTGCCGCTGGCCTGAGACCGAAGCTCAGGTACAGGTGGCGGCCGTGGTCGTGCCGCCGATGGCGATCGTCGGCGGCGTGCGCGGGGCCGGGCTCTGGGTGTAGACCAGGTAGCAGCGGGCCGCCCCGTCGGTGCCGGCCAGGTCCTTGGGAACGACGATCATCGTGCCGGCTTCCTTTGTATGTACCGTGTAGCCCTGTGCCAGCCCGGCGGCATCGGCCAGCCTGTCGCCTGCGCCGGGATAGCCGTTGACCATCGGTACCGCCACGTTCTCGAAGGTTTGCGTGGCCGCGCCGTTGATCATGAATTGTCCGTGCGCCCCGGAGGCCACGCTCGACAGGGCGCCCTGCGCCACCTTGAGCGACGCAAGGCGGGCTTCGCCGGCGAGGGCCGTCAGCCTGGGTACGGCGGTGGCGGTGACGACGCCGACGACGCCAATGACAGAGATGAGTTCGATCAGGGTGAAACCGGATGGGCCGCGTTGCGGCCGGCGGGCGCTTGGCATCGGCAGGCTTTCGAAGAGAATGGATAGTTATTAATAAAATAACACCAAACCGATCGGGGCCGTGGCACGATTGCGCAGTTGGACGCAGGAGAAAGAAATGCAGAGAAGAAATAATATTTACAAAGGTAATTATTAATTCATGTAAATATTATTTACTGGTTGAAACATCACATGAGGGAAGTATTGCTTTTAATAATATTTCGATGATTTTTTAGAAATATAAAGCTTTTAATTCGTGCCGGCCCGCTTATCGGTGCCGGCACTGTTTATCCGGTCGACTGATTCATTCGACCCATAACTATTTATTTAGCGGCGCGACGCTTCTTCATCGAATACATCAGGCCGAGGCCACCCAGCAGCATGGCGGCGCTTGCCGGCTCAGGCACTTCGCCCGGTTGCGGGTCAGGGCCAGGGCCAGGACCGGCGTCGAGGTTGGTCACGGTCAGGGTGTAGGTGCCCGTGCCGTCGAAGTCGGTCAGGGCGAACGAGCCAAGCAGGAAGGTCGGGGTGCCTTCTTCATCACCGGTGTAGAGCTGCGGGCCGTCGGTGAGCAGCAGGTCGAAATCGTTATAGTAATCATAGATTTCCAGTCCGCCACCCTGGTCGGCGTTCCAGAAATACAGGTCGGCCAAGTCCACCAGCGATCCAGGGAAATTGCCGTCGATATCATAAAGCACGAAGGCGACGCCACTGGCGCCATCATCCGGCGTGACGGTCGAATTCAATTGCCAGCTGGCGGTGTAATCACCGGTCAGGTTGAACTGGTACAGAGCTGCATTTGCAACGCCTGCCGAAAACAGCGCGGCGACGATGACTGCGCTTTTCAAACTTTTCATCAGATTCAGCGACATGGATTACTCTCCCTTATGATGGTTGAGCAACGGGAGTATGCAATTGCCGTGCCTGAATCTTTATATTTACTTAGATCATTGATTTCTTTTAAAAAATTAATAAAGTTCAAGTCTATGTAAATATCGTTTGTAAGATTTATCGACAGCTATTAAGAAAATTCCGATCCGTATAGCCGCTCGAATTCCGGCAGCGGTACCGGCCGCCCCAGCAGATAACCCTGCAGTGCATCGCAGCCGCAATCGACCATGAACGCGCGCTGGTCTTCCTGCTCGACGCCCTCGGCCACGACCTCCAGCTTGAGCTTGCGCGCTAGCGCCACGATCGCTTCGACGATGGTGGCGCTGTTGGCGCCGGCGTCGCGCACGAAGCTGCGGTCGATCTTCAGCGAGGCCAGCGGAAAGCGCATCAGGTAGGCCAGCGACGAGGTGCCGTTGCCGAAATCGTCGAGCGAGAAGGCGACGCCCTGTTCGCGCAGCTGCTGCATGCGCTGGATCAGTTCCTGCATGTTCTCGGCGAACACGCTTTCGCTGAGTTCCAGGCACAGCCTGTCGGCGCTGGCGCCGTGGTCGGCCAGCAGCTTCTCTACGGTGCGCGGGAAATCGGGGTCGCGCAGCTGGCGTACGCTGACGTTGACGGACAGCTTGAGCCGGCCCAGCAGCGGGTCGTGTGCCCAGCGCGCCAGTGCGCGGCAGCTTTCTTCCAGCACCTGCTGTCCGAGCGGGACGATCAGGCCGCTGGCTTCGGCCTGGCCGATGAACTCGTGGGGCGACACCAGCCCGTGCTCGCCGTGCTGCCAGCGCGCCAGCGCTTCGGCACCGATCAGGCGGCCTGCGGTGTCGAACTGCGGCTGGCACCAGAGCACGAACTGGCGCTGGGCCAGGCCGTCACGCAGTGCCTTGTCGAGCGCGGCCTGGCGCTCGGCGGCGGCCTGCATGCTGGGATCGAAGAAACGCGCGGTGTTGCGGCCGTCGGCCTTGGCGCGGTACATCGCGAGGTCGGCCTGGCGCAGCAGCGCATCGGTCTGATTCGCAACCCCGCCGGCGCTGCCGTCGAACAGGGTGATGCCGATGCTGGGCGTGCGCGGGCTCGGGTTGCCGGGCAGGTCGTAGGGCTGGCCCAGCAGCGCCAGGATCTTGCGTGCGACGTGGTCGGCGTGCGGCGTCGCCTCTTCTGTATTGGCCCCCAGGTTTTCCAGCACCACCACGAATTCGTCGCCGCCCAGGCGCGCCAGCTGGTCGCTGTCGCGTAGCGCCTGGCGCAGGCGTTCGGCCACCTGGCGCAGCAGCATGTCGCCGACGTCGTGGCCCATGGTGTCGTTGAGCAGCTTGAAGTTGTCGAGGTCGATGAAGAGCAGGGCGCCGTACTGGCCGGAGCGGCTGTGGCGCGCCAGGGTCTTGTCGAGTTCCTCGATCAGGAAGCGGCGGTTCGGCAGGCCGGTGAGCGGATCGAAATAGGCCAGTTCGTAGATGCGGCGCTCGGACTGCTTGCGTTCGGTGAGGTCGGTATTGGTGCCGGACATGCGCAATGCCTTGCCGTCCGCATCGCGCAGCACGACGCCGCGCGTCAGCACCGGCACGTAGTGACCGGCGCGGTGGCGCAGGCGCAGTTCGACGCTGTAGGCCGTGCGCCCGCTGGTCAGCAGGTCGGCCATGAAGGCGGTGACGTGGGCCAGGTCCTGCGGGTGCAGCAGGCGGCGCCAGGTGGCGCGGTCGAGCCGCAGCTCGCCGGGGCAGTAGCCGAGCATCTCCGACCAGCGCTCCGAATAATAGGTCTCGCCGCTGACCAGGTCCCAGTCCCAGGGAGCATCGCTGGAGCCCTCCAGCATCAGGCGCAGCCTTTCCTCGGATTTCAGCAGGCGCTGCTGCGCCTCCTTCAGCTCGGTGCAATCGGTGAAGCAGACCACTGCGCCCTGCAGCGTGCCGTCGTCGTCTGTTTCCGGATAGGCATTGCAGATCATCCAACAGGGCGTGTGCCGGTTCGACCCGGGCTGCGGGGGCAGGCCGACTACCGTGCCGGTGACCTTGTTCCCGGTGCGCAGCACCCGGTTGACCGGGTAGTCCCCGGTGGTCATCGGCGTGTTGTCCTCGTGGATCAGGTGCCAGTCGGCCGGGTCGACCCGCACGCCGATCAGTTCGCCATCGGTGCGGCCCAGCAGCCTGCCGGCGAGGCGATTGGCCATGACGATGCAGCCGTCGAGGTCGTGTACGGTGACACCCGCCGGCAAATGCTCGATCAGGTCGTCGAAGCGCCGTTTCAGGTGGTCCGGGATGGGAGGCGCCTTGCTGTCTCGCTGGAATTGTAGTTGCATACGCATGGTCCGCTTTTTGTTCATACTAGCAGTTACCTGCTCAGGCAGGCGCAAGCCAGCAGTGCGCACATATGCGTGATGGATGGCAGAAAACTAGGCGGGCGTTTCGAGGTAGCGGCGCAGGCGCGCCAGCAGTTCCAGCGGCTGGAAAGGTTTGATGATGAAGTCGCTGGCGCCGGCGTCGAGGGCGCGCACCGTATCCTGCTCGCTGTTCTTGGCGGTCAGCATCAGCACCGGCACGGTTTCCCAGCCTTCGCGTGCGCGGATCAGGTCCAGCACTTCGAAGCCGTCGACGAAGGGCAGCATCACGTCGAGCAGGATCAGGTCGGGGACCGGGCTCGAGACGATGTGCTGGACGGCGGCGCGCCCATCGCCGGCGGAGATCACGCGGTAGCCCTGGCGCTCGAGCATGAAAGTGAGGACCTGGGCGATATGGACATCGTCCTCGACCACGAGGACGGTTGGTTTTGCGTTCATGATCCTGGGAATGAAAAATTGCTTTGAGGACTTATTATCACATGCAATTTAACATTCAAGAGCGCAACCATGTGAATTTGTGGCGTGCATGTGACTGGTTGCAGACACATTTTGACCCAGTCGCAAGCACGCCTGTCGTGCAGTTACAGCCTATTACTTGTCGCCCTTTTCAGCGGGGCAGGTCGAACAACAGCACTTCCGCGTTATCGGCCTGCGCCAGCTCGACGCGGGTCTCGTCGCTCAGCTTCAGCGCATCGCCGCCTTTCAGGGCAACACCATTGACGCTGACCTGGCCGCGCACCACATGCACATAGGCCAGGCGGCCTGCGGCCAGCGTGTGCCCGACGCGGTCGTCGCCGTTCAGGATGGTGGCGTACAGGGATGCATCCTGGTGGATCAGCACCGAGCCGTCGCGGCCGTCGCCGGAGGCGATCACACGCAGCTTGCCCTGTTTGTCCGCCAGCGGGATGTTCTTTTCCTCGTAGCTCGGCGCGATGCCCTTCACGTTCGGCTGGATCCAGATCTGCAGGAAATGCACCTGTTCGGTCTTGGAACCGTTGAACTCGCTGTGGCGCACGCCGCTGCCCGCGCTCATGCGCTGCACGTCGCCGTAATGCAGTACCGAGCCGGTGCCCATGCTGTCCTTGTGCTCGAGCGCGCCATCCAGCACGTAGGAAATGATCTCCATGTCGCGGTGGCCGTGGGTGCCGAAGCCGGCGCCGGGCGCCACGCGGTCTTCGTTGATCACCAGCAGCGGACCGAAGCCGCTGTGGCGCGGGTCATAATAGTCGGCGAAGGAAAAGCTGTGTTTCGATTGCAGCCAGCCGTGATGGGCGGCACCGCGTTCTTCACTTTTGCGAACTTCCAGCATGATCTGCTCCTTTGTTTGTTTATCCGGTTGTGGATGTTTTCGAATGCATGGATGCCAGTATAGGCTTGGCTGCTAAGCTTGAAAAACGAGTAGTTTCAAGTCTTTTCATCGAAAAAATCGAACGTCCAGCGCCGGTCAGCGCCGCAAAGGATCGAGCAGGCCACGCAGCGCGTTATGGTCGAGTTCGTACATCAGTTCGAGCAGCTCGCCCAGCTCGCCTTTCGGAAAACCTTCGCGCGCGAACCAGGCCAGGTAGTGGCCGGGCAGGTCGGCGATCTTGCGGCCTTCATATTTACCGAAGGGCATGTCGCGGGTCAGGAGCAGGGTCAGTTGTTCGGGTTTCATGGCGTATGGATGGCGGATTCCGTTGGAAGCCATGACTTTAGCAAATCGCGCAGGCGCGGTAGCATGAGGGCGGGGAGGATGTCATGAATACCGATTTCAATCTCGAACGTTTTGTCGAGGCGCAGGCCGGCGTCTACGACCAGGCCCTGGCCGAGCTGCGCGCCGGCCGCAAGCGCAGCCACTGGATGTGGTTCATCTTTCCCCAGATCGCCGGGCTGGGGCAGAGCGACATGGCGCGCCGGTACGCGATCGCCTCCGGGGACGAAGCGGCCGCCTACCTGGCGCATCCGGTGCTGGGGCCGCGCCTGCGTACCTGCGCCGCGGCCGTCGCCGCCCACGACGACCGCCAGGCCGACGAGATCTTCGATTACCCCGACAACCTGAAATTCCATTCCTCGATGACCCTGTTCGCCGACGTCGCGCCCGACGAGGCGGTGTTCCAGACCTGCCTCGACCGCTTTTTCGACGGCGATCCCGATCCGGCCACGATGGACCGGCTGGGGTGACGGCGGGGACGGGCACGGTGCCGGCGCCGTCTGCGCCGCCGGCATGGATCGTCACGCCGTGCGTCCTGTGCCGTGTGTCCGTCGCTGTGCGTCCGTTATAATCCGCCCATAGTTTGCCCACCAATCATTACCAGACAACAACACATGGCTTCATCTTCCGAAAACATCAGCATGGCGGTGTTCTGCGACTTCGAGAACGTCGCACTCGGCGTGCGCGATGCGAATTACGAGAAATTCGACATCAAGCTCGTCCTCGAACGCCTGCTGCTCAAGGGCAGCATCGTGGTCAAGAAAGCCTATTGCGACTGGGATCGCTACAAGAGTTTCAAGGGCACCATGCACGAAGCGAACTTCGAGCTGATCGAAATTCCGCACGTGCGCCAATCCGGCAAGAACTCGGCCGACATCCGCATGGTGGTGGACGCGCTCGACCTGTGCTACACCAAGGCCCACGTCGACACCTTCGTGATCGTCAGCGGCGATTCCGACTTTTCGCCGCTGGTCTCCAAGCTGCGCGAAAACGCCAAGCGCGTGATCGGCGTCGGCGTCAAGCAGTCGACTTCGGACCTGCTGGTCGCCAACTGCGACGAATTCATCTTCTACGACGACCTGGTGCGCGAAGTGCGCCGCGCCGCCGCCAAGCGCGACGAGCGCAAGGCGCAGCCGCAATCGCAATCCTCGTCCCAGCAGGGCCGCCGTCCTTCCGACGAGAACAACCGCAAGAAGGAAGAGATGGAAGCGCGCAAGCTGCAGGCGCTCGAGATGGTGGTCGAGACCTTCGACGCGCTGGTCTCGGAACGCGGCGACACCGGCAAGATCTGGGCCTCGCTGCTGAAGGACACGCTGAAGCGCCGCCGTCCGGACTTCTCGGAAACCTATTTCGGTTTCCGCACCTTCGGCAACCTGCTCGAGGAAGCGCAGACGCGCGGCCTGTTCGAGTTCGGCCGCGACGAGAAATCCGGCACCTACGTGTATCGCAGTGCCGGCAGCCAGCCGGCCGAAAGCCTGGGTGCGGCGGATGCCGAGCAGGCGGTGCCGGAGCTGACGGCGGCGGATGCGGCTGACGCGGCAGCCAACGGCGCCGGCGGCGAGCTGCCGCTGGAGCAGGCGGTGGCCGAGGCGCCGGGTGCGTCGAATGGTGCCGTAGCCGGCACCAATGGTGGCCGCGAGCCGCGCCGCCGTGGCGGACGTGGCCGCAAGGGCGGGCGCGAGCAGCAGCCGGCACAGCAGGTGGATGAAAACGCTTCGGCAGCGGCCGATGCGGCCGCAGCCACCTGGCCGGCGCCGACCCCGGACCTGGCGGAAGCGCCGCCGGTCGAGCTGTCGCCGATCGCCGCGCTGGCCGATGCCGCCGAAGCCGCGGCTGCCGCTGCTCCGGCAGGCGACACCGCGCCGCTGAGTGGCGCTGCTGAAGCGCCGGCGGATACCGGTGCAGCCGGCGTTGCCGCCGATGCCGTCGACGCCGCCGAACCGCCTCCGCCGGCGAAGGAACGCCGCCGTACGCCGCGCAAGCCGGCTGCACGCAAGGCGGCCGCTGCGCCGGTGGAAGACGCTGCGGCCCCGGCCGACACCGCAACTGAAGCGCCGGCCGACACCGCGGCACCGGCCCAGGACGATGCCGCCGTGGCGCTCGATGCCGCCGGCACCGCCACCGCGGACGACGCGGCAGCAGAGGGCGAGGACGCCCAGGCCGGCCAGCCGGCACGCAAGAAGCAGACGCGGGGCGCGCACAAGGCGCCGTCGCGCAAGGCGGCGCCGCGGGCACGCCGTCCGGCCAAGCCGAAGACGCCGGCCGAAGGCTGATCCGGTCCATACAGGCACACCTCTGCCGCCGCCGCCATCTGCGCGGGGCGGCGGCAGGGGTGCACCCGCGCGCCAGCCACGCGCGCACGTATGCCATAATGACAACGCCGACCCTCCAAGGACCCATCATGCGTACGCTCACCGGACTGCTCCCCAGTGTCGCCATGCTGTTCGCGGCCGCCGCCGCCCATGCCCAGCCGGCGCAGGCGGCGCCATCCGCCTCTCATCCGCTGCTCGGCATCTGGACCCTGAGCATCCCGCAACTGGCCTGTTCCGAGACCTATCACTTCCGCGGCGACGGCACGGTGCTGGTCAAGAGCAAGGAAGAAGTGTCGGAAAGCGAGTTCAAGGTCGCCGAAAAGCCGAGCACCAAGGGCTTCTACAAGCTGGAAGACAAGATCGTCAAGGACAACGGCAAGCAGGACTGCTCGGGCGAGATCACCCAGGTCGGCTCGCGCGTCACCAATTACGTGCGCTTCCACCCGTCGGGCGCGCGCTTCGTGATGTGCGAGGACGAATCCATGGAAACCTGCATCGGACCGTTCGAGCGGGCGCCGGCCCAGGGGATCTGATTTCTTGTATATTGCTGGGCGATTCGACCATCCCTGGAAACCTGATGTCCCCGGCTTTACTTTTTTGCATCCTCATCGGCTACTTCGCCTTGCTGCTCGGCGTCGCCCGTATTACCTCGCGCAATGCCGACAACGACAGTTTTTTCATCGGTAACAAGAGCAGCAACTGGATGCTGGTCGCCTTCGGCATGGTCGGCACCACGCTGTCCGGCGTCACCTTCGTCAGCG
>Ga0308160_10001821_pt1 | contig 28014 bp, 42 predicted proteins | sample PhyFR1_FD_201036 | JGI IMG/M metagenome (GOLD analysis project Ga0308160, IMG submission 201036) | Phyllosphere microbial communities from UC Gill Tract Community Farm, Albany, California, United States - DLSLF.R1 | ecosystem: Host-associated > Plants > Phyllosphere > Unclassified | place: USA... | reverse complement strand
ATGTTCGACATCGTCATCGCCGACCAGGACGGAGGTGTGGCATGAGCGCGCAAAAGCCAGTATCGCAGCTCGAGCAGGAATACAACTTGTTCGATGATCGCATCATCAAAGCCGCCGACCGCCTGACGCTGGGCACGAATAGCGCCGGCCTGCTCATGAGGGATATGAATCGAATGTACCAAGTCGTCGCCGGCCTGGGCGTGGTTATGCGCATCATCAATGGCAACTCGGTCTTGGAAAGCGAGTTCGACCCCGATGAGCCGGATGAGAGCGCGCCGCCCCTCAGTAAGGTCGCCGAAGGCATGCTCACGGCCATGGCCGCCGCCATGTGCGAAGAGATGCGCGACAAGATGGAACGTCGCTCCAACGACTTCAATCGCGAGGTGAAAGCATGAGCGGCCGCAGCGATGACGTCGCCGGCGCCAGCCTGAATACCGAGCAGGAAGCCCGGCCTTTCCATAAGCCGTTCTCGTGGCTGCACACGGAAACACTGAACCGCAATGCCAGCTTCATCGAGAGCGTCGTAGACCTGTGTGCCGGCGTGCAAACCTGCCTGCAGCTGGTCCACTCGACCGATATGGCCCTTCACGCGCGCACCTGGGGCGACGATGACCAGCCGGTGTTGGGGCGCGTCGACCGGGAACGGTTGCTGCGCCTTGCAATCGCCGTGACCGGCGCGCTGGCCGATGACGCGCACCAGGAGGTTCAGTGGATCAACGACCGTGCGAGGGAGGCATGCAAATGATGCATTGGCTGCTCGACCCCGACGACTGGTTCGGCTGCCGGCCCTGGGCCTGCATGTTGATGATCATGTTCCTGAGCGCCGTGGTTCTCTCGATCTGATCGGGCATCCGTCCTGGCATTTGCCGCCAGGGCGGAAATTTATTTGCGGTCGGAACGTAAAAAACGGCCCGATACGGCGCCAATCTGCAACCACGTCACTTTCCATAGCGCATGATTAAAGGAGGACAACAACACCAGCGAGGCCAGCCATGGAGCAGCCGCAAACGCGTATACGCCACCGGGGCGCAACCCGGCCAAGCTCCCTCATGGGGGCGCGGAGTGGGGTGGGGGCAGCCCCCGGCAAGGCGAACAACTTTCGTAGAAAGTGTAGTGAGTACACCGGGTCAGCCCGGTGGCCCCTACTCCGGCCAGCGCCGGCGCCGGGAATCGCAGGGAGGCAGCCATGAACCAGCCAGCCTACTGCATCCTGCGCGCCGAGAAGCTGACTTCGTTCGGCTCGATCACCGGGTCGGCCATGCACACCTTCCGCGAGATCCCAACGCCAAACGCAGATCCAGAGCGAACCCACCTGAACTGGACTGGCGGGGCCAAGTCAGCGGCCGAGGTGCGCGCCGCGATCAAAGCGCGACTGCCCGAAAAGCGCCGGAAGGACGCTGTGCTGTGTATCGAGTACCTGATTACGGCCAGCCCGGAATGGTGCAAAGCGACGCCATGGAAGACGCAGCGGGAATACTTCAACGCCGCCATAGCCTGGCTGCGCGAGCGGCATGGGAGGGAAAACGTGGTCTGCCTGAACCTGCAGCGGGACGAGACGTCGCCCCACCTGGTGGCTTACGTCGTCCCGCTGACGAAGGACGGCCGGCTGTCAGCCAAGGACTTCCTCGGCGGCCGCAAGGTGCTGAGCCAGATGCAGACCGACTTCGCGGAGAAGATCGGCAAGCCGGTCGGCCTGCAGCGCGGCGTCGAAGGCTCCAAGGCGACGCATACGACGGCCAAGCAGTATGCAGCGGCACTGCAGAAGAACCCGACCCTGGCCGCCCCTGTGCCGCCGGCGCCGACCATCGCCGACCGGGTGACTGGGCGTGCAAAGCAAGCGGCGGAGGAGTACACCGCGGCGCAGGCCGAATACGCCGCCATGGTCGAGCGGACCCTCAACGTGGTGATGGTTGGCCGACATGCGCGCGCTCAGCAGGCAGCCGCGATCGAGGAGCTGCGCCAGGAGGTCGAGGAGGCCAAGCAGCACGAGCTGGAGGCGGACAGGCTCCGCAAGGAGAACGAGCGGCTGCGGGCTCGGGAGAAGGCGAGGGAGCAGGAATTTGCCTCCGAGAAACGGTCGTTCATGGAGACGATCGCCAATCTCAAGGGCCAGCTCCAGGAGGCGGTCACGAAAATTAAGCGTATGGCGGCGCGCATCTTATTTCTTGAGGACAAGCTGTTTCCTGCAAGGCAGAATAGACATACTGTCGACGATGTCGACGGCGATTCAGGCCTGACATTTAGGCCGTAAAGGTTTTCGGCAGTGCCTAGCTTTAGCGGGCGAAGAGGTGGATCCCTTACCACCCTGGCACTGCCTCCTATTTTTTAAGGGCTGCGTTTAAGGGAACGCTATGAAGACAGGGTTCTTCGCTATAGGGCTGGCCGAATGGCGCCAGGCCTGCGAGATAGGCCTTAATCCGGCCGTCGCTTTTCTGGTCCTGGCATGTGGTACCGGCCGCGACAATCAAACTACGGCGTGGTCGGCCAATGCGGTCCAGGAGTACGGCGGCATCCGCTGGGAGCGTGCCAAGCCCGCCATTGAGCAACTGGTAAAGGTGGGGTTGGTGACGCTGGCGGAAAGCTCGACCAAGGCCCGCCCGCGCTACAAGCTGAAAATCTCCGAAGACAGAATCTGGCTGCCCAAGAACGTCGTCATGCCACTGGCCGGCGAGGAGCCGATCGTGCACCGGATTAGACAGACTCAAGACGTCATGACCCTGCGCCTGTTCGTCGAGCTGTACCACGCCCAAAACTTGGCGGCAGACGGAGGCATTTCCCGTGAAGTTCTTTACCGCAAATACGAAAAGAAGGTCTGCCGGGATGTCGGCAGCATGATGTATCTCGGGTTCACCGATGCCGGCGAATGGGTGGCATGGTCGACGGATGTGACGAAAGCACATTTGGGAACAGGGGAAAGCCGGGGGAAGCCCTTTTTCGACCGGATTGCCACGTTGAGGGACATGGGCCTGATTCAAGAGGGCACGTACCTTTTTGAGTCGTCATCTCCGGATGCAGAGATTCTGTTCCCGGTAAACGGTCCCGAGCCAGAGGAGAGGGGCATTCATGCTACCGCGTATGAAGTGGTCGAGGCCAACCTGCAGGGTGGGACAGCCCTCCTCGAGCAGCACGAGTACGTGATTCCGGTCTACCGCCACCAGAAGACCGCCGAGCTCTACGGCGTCTTTCGGATGAGATTCCGTGCGCAGACAGCCAACACGGGCGCCTGGTATGCAGTCCTGAAAGAGAAGACGGGCGCCGCCATGGACATGTTCCGCAGGGCAATGGTGTAGACATCAAGGTGTATCAAGGTTTTTCAAGGTAGCTCAAGTATTGTAGGAAGTTATCAAGGTGAATCAAGGACCACCGGGACCGCCTCGCTTTCGCGAGGTTTCGACGCCAAGAGGAGAGAGTTATGAGTATCTGGTTTCGAGACAATAACGGCGATGATTTTATAACCCTGCGCTATGCGGCAGAGGTTTTGAACGTCAGATTGCAAGCTGTCGTAAAGCTGGGTCTGCCTCGCTATATGGTTGCCAAGAAGGCGGCATACAAGAAAAAGGATATCGAAGCGTTGCTGATGTCGGACCTGTCGACGCCGAACACATTGCTGCGAGAGTTGCAGGAAGAGCATAGCCAGGTGCAGATTAAACAGAAGGCGCATCCATCAACGCGTTATAAGCCGCGCCCTGATCTATCGCCGGAGGAGGCCCAAGCTGCGAAGCAAGCCTCGAAATCGAATCGGAAGAAGCCTCATACCAAAGACGAGGTATTCGGCGGCTGGCATAGCTCTGTGTCCCTCAATAGGCCTGTGATGCCTCCGAAGCCAATGACCGAGCACGAAGCTCGGTTCATGGAAGGGATGCGCGAGCGTCTACGAAAAGAGATGGCCGAAATGGAAGAGCTCTCTCTGAAAGAGCAGCGCGCACGGTTGGGCTATGACTTGGACGACGATAATTAGTCCAAATCCGTCCAACTGACTCATCTGGACTTTACATGTAATACATTTTAGGGGTATATTTCCTTATGCTTGGAATTTTTGTTACCTGAGCATTTACAGTCCCTTGGATAACCGTAATGCGCGCGAAAGCGCCACCGCAAACCAAGGCAGTCGAACACCCGGCCCGCAGTAAAGCCGGCGCTCGCACTGAAAAAAAGTAGCATCGAATAAACCGCCCCCTGAGGCGGTTTTTTTTCGTCCATACCTCCTACAAATCGCAGTACCGAAAGCCGGCTCGCCTAACAGCAGCCGGCTTTTTTCGTTAACTCGCCCGCCTCGCGTTTATCGCCTGGTGGGCTTTTTTTTGGAGAAACCAAATGAATGCCATCATCGATTTAGGGCGTGTTACTGCCAAAACCACTCTGGGCCGCAGCACTATTTATGCGTATGTGAAGGCTGGAAAGTTTCCTGCACCGATCCAAGTCAGCCCCCGCCATGTCGCATGGATCGAGGCGGAAGTGGACGCATGGGTCCAGGAACGCATTGCTGAGAGTCGCGCAGAGCAGCCGAATGAGGTGTCGGCATGAAGCCGGCGATCGGAAAAGCAAACGCGCCCTGGGCGGGGCGCGTTCAGTTTGTTCGGGCTGGGGGGCCTGCAACACAAAAGCTAGTCGATTGCGGCGCACAGAATATCACGGAGGTTTGCAAAGAGCTAACTCTGGCTGGTGTCGCGTTGCGCTCGGCGGACGGGAAAACGCAGGTAGAGACGCTGCGCCGGGCGCTCGAGTACCGCGGCGCCCGTGGACTGAACACCTACGAGGGCACGGCCGCCGGCTATCTTCGCTTGGCGACGCGCGTCAAGGAGCTCAGGGAGCAGTGGGACATCTACACCCTGAACGAGGACGTGATCGGTCCCGACGGGCTGCTGCATAAGCGCGTTGCCCGCTACATCCTGCGCGGCCGTCGCCAAGACCAGCATGTCCCAGCCCAGTCGATTCTGCCGGGAGTGCGCCAATGAATTTCTACAAGCACTTCATTGGCGACTATGCCCGCGCTACCGGGCACCTCTCGATCCTCGAGCACGGCGCCTACCGCCTCATGCTGGACCACTTCTACGGTATCGGTCGACCACTCCCCAGCAACAAGAAAGCCCTGTACCGCCTGCTCCGCGCAGAGACTGAGATCGAGCGACGCGCTGTCGATGCCATCGCGATCCGGTTCTGGCGCCCGCTGCCGCCGGAAATGGAGCCGCTGTACGAGCTCCTGAACCTGCGGACTGAGGCCGAGCGCCGGCCGCTGCGTATGGCGGTCAACGAGTGGACTGAGGTCGGCGGCTTGATCAACATCCGCGCCCTGGGCGAGATCGTAAAGGCCCGAGTCATCGCGGAGAAGAACAAGCAGATCGCGGTCGATCGCGAGAACAAAAAGCGGCAGCAACAGCAGCTGCAGGTGATCCCCGGAGGCCGAAACGATGCTCGACACAAGCCAAACTGAGGCACGAAGCGTGGCACGACTGGTGGCACAAAACGAGCACGAAGCGTGCTCCACTCGTGCACGTATCCATAGCCATAGCCAGATAACTACCTTAAACCCCCCAACCCCGCCCAGCCAGGGCACCGCCGATTCCGGCACCCTCACCCTCCGGCCTTACCAATCCCTCGCAGTCCAAAACCTCCGCCGTGCCCTGGCCGGGGGGATTGTTCGTGAGATGCTCTGCAGCCCGACCGGAAGTGGCAAGACCGAGATCGGCATGGCCTTGGTGCGCGGCGCCAGGTCGAAGCACAAGCGGGTGATCTTCCTCTGCAACCGCGTGCACCTGGTCGAGCAGACGGCGCGCCGCTTCGCAAAGGCCGGCATCTCTCACGGGATCATCCAAGGGGAGAACACGACCCGCGTCTACGAGAGCGTGCTGGTGGCCAGCATCCAGACCGTTGTCCGGCGCGGCCTGCCCGAGGTCGATCTGATCATCATCGACGAGGCGCACACTGTGGCTGGATCCGGCGAATACCGCGCCGTGCTCGCCGCGGCCAAGGGTGTCCCCGTGATCGGCCTGTCGGCCACGCCGTACGCCCGAGGCCTCGGCAAGCACTACGACGAGCTGGGCGGCCCGCTGTTCGAGCACATGACGGTTGCGGCGACGATTCCGGAGCTGATCGACGCCGGCTACCTGGTCGACTGCGATGTCTACGCGCCGAGCGAGCCGGACATGACCGGGATCAAGCAGGCGCGCAATGCCTTCGGCGACATGGACTACACCGACGCCGACGTCGGCCGGGCGGCAAACAAGCCGGAACTGGTGGGTGACATCGTGACGCACTGGCTGCGCCTGGCTGCCGGCACGTCGACCGTTTGCTTCGCGGCGAACATTGCGCACTCCAGGCATATCGTCGAGCGCTTCCGTGCTGCAGGTGTCGCGGCGGAACACCTGGACGCCTATACCGATCCGGAGGAGCGTCGAGCGATCCTGCGTCGGATGGAGACCGGGGAGACGATGGTCTTGTCGAACGTCGCCATTTTGGCGGAAGGTTGGGACCATCCTGCGTGCCGCACCATGATCTTGGCGCGCCCGACTCGCTCTCTCATTCGCTACATTCAGATGGCGGGGCGGGTGTTGCGCCCATTCCCCGGCAAGGAGCGGGCTCTGATCCTCGACCACTCCGGCACGGTCAGCCGCCTTGGCTTCCCAACCGAAACGCAGACCCTCGAGCTCGACGACGGCACGCCCAGGGACGCGAAGGGCGGCCAGGAGGAGCGAGAAAAGCCTCTACCGAAGGCCTGCCCATCCTGCAGTTACGTCAAGGCGGTGCACAAGTGCCCTGTGTGCGGCTTTGCGCCGGAGCGGCGTTCGGACGTCCAGGTACGCGCCGGCGACTTGGTACCGCTCAAGAAGAAACCCAAGGCGCAGAAGATCGACAAGCAGGAGTTCTACTCCCAGCTGCTCACCGTCGCACAGGACGAGGGTTTCAAACCCGGATGGGTGTCGCACAAGTACCGCGAGTATTTCGGGGTCTGGCCGCGAGGCATGCAGAACGTTTCGGCGCCGGCCGGGCGGGAGGTCCTGGGCATCCTGAAGCACCTGCACATCAAGGGTGCGAAGCAGAGGGAGGCCCAGCATGCAGGCGATTAAGACGCGAACCGCCGATGAAGCGGTCGGCCGCTGGCCCGGCATCCTGCAGCAGCTGGGGATCGATCCCGCCTACCTGAGCAAGAAGCACGGCCCCTGCCCGATCTGCGCAGGCAAGGACCGGTACAGGTTCGACGACAAGGCCGGCCGCGGCACCTGGATCTGCTCGCACTGCGGATCGGGCGACGGCTTCCAGCTGCTGCAGCGCGTGGTCGGCTGGTCGTTCAGCGAAGCGGCCAAGCAGGTCGACCGGATAGTCGGGACGGTGCCGGCCGGGCCGATCGCGCCGGAGCGGACCGACGCCAGCAAGATCCGCGTGCTCACCCAGGTGTGGGAGACCAGCAAGGCCGTCGTGCACGGTGACCCGGTGTGGCGGTACTTGAACCGGCGCCTCGGCCTCGAGCAGGTGCCGCCCGGCCTCCGGCTGCACCCTGGGCTCCGGTATACCGACGACGACGGCGTCGACCTGGGCCGCTTTCCCGCGATGATCGCGAGAATCCAGTACCCGGACGGCACCGGCGCATCAATCCATCGGACCTACCTCACGGACGATGGGCAGAAGGCGCCTGTGCCGCAGCCGAAGAAGATCATGGCCGGCAAGCCCCTGAATACGGGCGCTGTGAGGCTTGCGGCGGCCGGGACGACTCTCGGTATCGCCGAAGGCATCGAAACGGCGCTGGCGGCCTCCATTCGCTTCAGCGTGCCAGTTTGGGCGGCGACCAATGCGGTACTGCTGGAAGCATGGGTTCCCCCGGAAGGTGTGGAGCGCGTAGTGATCGCCGGGGACAACGACGCCAGCTTCACGGGCCAGGCCGCAGCGTACGGGTTAGCACGCCGGTTAGTACAGAAAGGCCTCGCCGTCGAGATCCGGATACCGGACCAAGTCGAAAGGGACTGGGCCGATGAAGGTTTCTAAGCAGTTCCTCCGCGACTTCGCCTACATCGCCAACCTCTACGGCTGGAATGCGGACGACGTCGAAGACGCGAAGGCGCAGACCAAGGCAAACCCCGAGGAGATGCGCCGGTACTGGACCCAGCTCGCTGCAGCGCACCGGGCTGGGTACCAGCAGACCCCCGACAACAACTTCATCCGGCTCGGCCACTGGCTCCAGCACCAGGGCGACGCCAACCCACCCGATTTTCCGTGACGCGAACGCGAAAGCGCACCGCTCCACCGTTAAAAAAACAAGGGAAAACTGAAATTGAAAACGATTCGTGACCGGTTGAATAACTGGGCGAAGTGGTCTCGTGGCGGCCCTACAAAGGGCACGGCCTCGAACACGGCCTTCATTTGCGATCGCATGCGAGTCGCGGCAATGGGCGAGCTGCACGCCCCGGCTGGCTCTGGGGACCGCCTGGACAGCGTCGACGCCGCCCTCGTGGAGCGCGCCTGGAAAACGCTGCTGCCGAAGCACCGAGACCTGCTGCGCTGGCACTACATCCGGAACGCCAATCCGGGGTTCATCTGCCGGCGGATGGGGATCAAGCCACGGCCGACCAGTGTGTTCGACATCGAACTGGCCCATTCCGAGGCGGCGATCGACCGTGCACTGGGTGCGCTGGCAACGCGGGAAGCTGAGGATCGCGGAGGGGTTCGATATGGCTGATGAGACCATTTCGCGCGCGCAAGGGGATGCCCAATTCTCGGAGTCCATAAAAAGGCGTGACCAGGACGGGTTCGCACGGCAGCGGTGCCACATGGCAGGGAGGAACGATGGGTAAAAACGTCTACCTACGCCTGCTCGACGAGTTAGCCGGCATCGGGGCGCCAGAGGAGGTGAAGCGGCAGTTCGAGGAGATCCTCCGGCGGAATGCGGCACTCGACGGGGTTACTGGCCTCGACCGGCAGGAGCGGACCCAGTTCGCGCGCCACCTGCTTGACCTTCGCGAGCCGCGCACGGTAATCCGTGACCGCCTGATGATCAGGTACAGCATCGGGCGGACCCAGGCTTACCAGGTGATCGACCAAGCACTTCAACTGTCCGGTTTTCCGCCTGGAAACCGGACGGAAAAAGAGTCCAATGAAGCATTGGATGAAAGGACTCTTTGAATGAAAGTCGTCTACTTTGACCGAGAGCTTACCGACCGGGCGCACAGCGTGATCGGTTCGTTCTGTGTCGACCCCGGCGCCCATCGGATATCACTCGCTGACATCGTGGCGGCGCTTGATCGTCGCGAAACGGTGGAGATCCGGCCGGCGTCCGAAGCGGAGAGGGAGCGCGCCGAGGCCCTGTCGGTTATCGGCGGCATCGCTTTGCAACTAACCGAAGTGCAAGCCGCCGGTAACGCCGGACATCCATGCTCGATCAGTGATCGCCGCCTTTGCGAGAACGTCCATGTTCTGCGCGGGATCGGCATGGAGCTGGCGAAGCCGCTACTTGGCCTGCTCGATTCGAGCGTCCAGATCAACCCAACGACCTCGGAGTGACCATCCTGTGAAGAACTTCCAACGCATCACCGCCGGCATCGACATCATGCCGCTGCTGCTGGCGATCAAGCGCCGCCCCGACCTCTGGAAAGAGGACACCTACCTGCGCGACTTCCCACAAGGTCCGTTCAAGCAGATCGAATCGATCATGCTGCGCTTTCCGGTGAAGTCCGTGCTCGAGACCGAGGAGGAGCTGCAGAAGCACCTGTCGACCTACGACCAGCACGAGTGCGTCGACTACCCGGCCTACAAGCTGCTGAGCGAAGCGCGCCCCCTGGTGATGAACCTGATGGCCTACGTCGCCGGCGAACGCCTGGGCCGGGTCATGATCAACAAGATCGCCCCTGGCGGCGTGATCTACCCGCATGCGGACACGCCGGCGCACGCCGAGTATTACAGCCGCTTCCACATCGTGCTCCAGAGCCAGCCGGGCGTCATGTTCCGCGCCGGCGACGAACAGACCTACATGGGGACCGGTGAGATCTGGTGGTTCGACAACAGCCAGGAGCACGAGGTCAAAAACAACAGCGCGGACGACCGGATCCACATGATCGTCGACATCAGGACCAGCCGATGATCACCTGCCACATCGAATCGTTCGAGGAGCGCTTGCTCGAGCTGCAGGCGCTGCTGCCGCTGCACTACCGCGAGTTGGCCCTGAACCAGGACAAGGTGCCGCTGTCGCCGCGCTATGGCGACTACATCGACCGCGAGCGCGCCGGCGGCCTGCTGTTCGTCACGCTGCGCGACGCCGGGGAGCTGGTGGGCTACTTCATCGGCTTCATCGCACCGGGCCTGCACTACGAGACCTGCCTGACCTGCACGATGGACATCTTCTACGTACGCCAGGACAAGCGCGCCGGCAGCGCTGGCGTACGGATGTTCCGCTTCGTTGAGGCCGAGCTCCGGCGCCGCGGTGTGCAGCGCTGGTTCATGGGCTCGAAGATCCACGCGGACGCGAGCCCGCTTTTCAAACGCATCGGCGCCGTGCCGGTGGAAACCTACTACAGCAAATGGCTGGGGGAGTGAGCATGAAAAAACTCAGGGGCGAGCGCAAGCAAGACGCAGCCATGGAAGGCGCCAAATTCTGCGGAGTGGCGGCCGCAATTGCAGCTTCCGCAGTCGTCGGCGCCACGGCGACCTCGATCGCAGCGAACAAATCGTCGAAGACCCTGCAGCAAGGCGCCCGCGATGCGAGCACCGAGGCGGCGCGCCAGTACGATCAAACACGCCAGGACCAACTGGACATGCTGGCCCAGCAGCGCGCCGATCAAGCGCCGTGGCTCGAAGCCGGCAAGAACTCACTGGCCCAACTGATGTCGGGCATGCAGCCCGGCGGGCAGTTCACCATTCAGCCTTATACCGGGGCCGATCTCCTCAATGACCCTGGCTACCAGTTTCGACAGCAGCAGGGTCAACAGGCTATCGAGCGCAGCGCGGCGGCACGCGGCGGCCTGCTGTCCGGCGCCGCCGCAAAGGCCTTGGAACGCTTCAGCCAGGGCACTGCATCCGACGAGTTCAACAACGGCTACAACCGAACCAGGAATGACCAGACGACTGGCTTCAACCGCCTGGCGTCCTTGGCCGGGGTGGGCCAGCAGGCTACCAACCAGATCGGCCAGGCTTCTCAAAACGCGTACGGCACGATCGCCAACGCAGGGATGAACACGTCGAACGCGATCCAGAACAACATCACCGGGGCCGCCAACGCGCGCGCATCCGGATATGTCGGCGTCGGAAATGCGATCAGCAACGGCATGAGCCAGGCGTTCAACGGCTACCAGCAGAACCAATTGATGGGGATGCTGGAGCGCCAAAACCAGCTGATGATCGCCAATCGCAGCTCCGACCCGATCGCGTCGATGAACTCCCAGAATGGATGGACCAAATAATGCCGATCGATCCTTCCATCATCTCGGGCCTGAAGCAGGCCCAGTTCGAGACGCCGACCAACGCCCTGATGCAGCTGCTGCAGGTACAGACTGCGCAGAATCAGAACCGCCTGACCGGCATAACCATCGACGCGAAGCAGCAGGAAGCGCAGCAGAACATCCTGTACAACAACCTGTACAAGAGCGCGACCGGCGCCGACGGCACGATCGACCGCAACAAGCTGTACAGCGGCATGGCCGAGGCCGGCCTGGGCTCGAAGCTGCCCGGCGTTCAGAAGTCTTTCCAGGATCTGGACAAAGACCAGTCGATCACGAACCAGAACAACTCTAACGCCAAGAAGGTCGACTACGAGACCCTCACGCACCAGTACGAGATGGCCGGCCAACTGGCGGCGTCCTGGGCGCAAAACCCAAGTGTGAACCAGCAGCAGATTCGCAGCGGTCTGGCCGCTGCCCAGCACGCCAAGATCATCACCCCCGAGATCTACCAGGCGAAACTGAGCGAGCTGGATACCGTGCCCGACGATCCGAAGCTCCTTAACCAGTGGGCCACCAGCACCCTGCAGCAGGTCATGAAATCGAAGGACAGCATGGGTTTCATCAAGCCGGACGCCAACAACGTGGCCACCAACGAGCGGATCGCTGCCGAAGGCAAGCTGAATCGTCAGAACCAGCTCGAGCTCGAACGCATGCGCGGCGCGCGCCAGGACGCTAAAGGCGATGTCGAGCCGACTCTCAACTCGGATACCCAGCTACGCATTGCAAAGCAGTTCCTGAAGGGGGACAAGAGCGGCCTGCAGAACCTCGGCCGCGGCGCCCAGGGTGCGGCCAACATCGTCGCTATCCAGAACACGATTACCGAAGAAGGCCGGCGCCAGGGAATGACTGGTGAAGACATCGCTGCGCGGATGGCCGAGTTCGAGGGCCTCAAGGCTGGCATGCGAGCGTCCGGCACCGCCAGTGCACGTATCGAGAACGCAGCCGCCGAAGCCGGCGAACTGGCGCCGCTCGCCCTGGCCGCTTCGCAGAAAGTCACACGCTCCGGCCTGCTCCCGTTCGGCAAGGCTCAGGTCATGTTCGACACCCAGACCAACGACCCTGCGCTGCGTGAGTTCGCGACCGCGAACATCGGCCTGGCCACTGCCTACGCAGCTGCCATGGCCCGCGGCGGCAAGCCGACCGTCTCCGATATGGACCACTCGCGCGAGCTGCTGTCGACCGCGACGAGCCCGCAAGCCTATGAGGCGACGGTTCGCCAGATGCAGGCCGAAATCTCGGCGGCTCAGCGCGCGCCCAAGCATGTGCGCCAAGGCTTGTCCGACGCGATCTCTGGGAGGGAGAGCAACAGCCCAGCGCCTTCGGCACCGACGAAGGTCCGCAAGTACAACCCCGCTACCGGGAGGATTGAGTAATGCCGAAGATTATCGACGTGCCGGGCCACGGCCATGTGGAGTTCCCGGACAACATGAGCGACGACCAGATCGTCGCCGCGATCCAGCGCAATATGAAGCCTGCCGAAACCCCCGGCACGATGACGTCGATCGGCGCCGGTCTGGGTGCGGAGTTTGGCAAGATCGTCCTGGGCGGTCAGGGCCTGCTCGGCAAGGGGCTGCAGAAGCTGGGTGAAGCGGTCACGCCAGACCAGCAGAACATTGCAAGCCTGGTTCGTGGCAAGAAGGACCGTGGCCTGATCCAGTCGGCCGGCGATTGGCTGGTGAACGATGCCCAAGCCGGCCAGAACAAGCTGACCGGCGAGCTCGCGCCCTACAAGGAGGCGCATCCTATCGCAGTAGGCGCGGGCCAGGTTGGTACCGACGTGCTCGTGACCCTGCCGGTTGGCGGCCTGCTGGCGGGCGGTGTACGCGCGGCGGCGCCGGCTCTGGCGCGTGTCGGGGCATCTGCCCCTGTCGTCCAGCGCGTGGCCACGGCATTGGAGACTGGCGGCTTCCGTACCGGTGCGCCGGCGGCGACCACGGTAGCAGCCAGGGCGGCCGACATGGGCATTCGTGCTGCCGGCGGCGCGGCTACCGGCGCTGCTTCGTCCGCGGTGATCGACCCCGGCCACGCTGGCACTGGCGCACTGATTGGTGCAGCGCTGCCGCCGGCATTCGCCGGAGCGAAGCGTGCCGGCAATTCGCTCCTGTCTCTGATCGAGCCGTTCACCGAGACAGGCCAGAACAAGATCGCCGGTAATCTCTTGCTCAAGTTCGGCGCCGGCGGGCCACTGAGCGTCGACGCCAGCCAACTGGTACCGGGCTCCTTGCCCACGCTGGCCGAGGCAACCGGCAACGCCGGCATCGCCGGCCTGCAGCGCGTCGTACAGGATATCAACCCGAACGCCTTCGTCGCTCGCGCAAAATCGAACGGCGCGGCACGCAATGCCCTGTTCGACAGGATCGCCGGTGACCAAACGGCCATTGCCACCGCCGACGCGGCGCGCGAGAACGCTGCCAACGCACTGTACGGGCAGGCATTCACTGCCGACGGCATGCGCCGAGGCCTGGCCCAGGAAGCGCAGGCGACCCGCGCTCCGTTCTCCGGGGTCGGCCTTTCCGGCGCGGCTGAGGACTTGGCGACGCCAGGTCTACGCGATCTGGCCAGCCGGCCGGGTTTCAAGAGCGCGATCGACGCCGCAAAGCAGCTGGCGGCAAACAAGGGCGTGCGCCTCGACGATCCGCTGCAGTCGCTGGAAGGCCTGCACTACATCAAGCTGGCCCTGGACGATGCATTGAACCCGGCCGCAAAGACCGCCATGGGCCGCAATGCCAGCGCCGCGGTGATGGACATGCGCGACCGGTTGGCCGACGAGCTGGCCAAGGTGTCGCCGCTGTATGGCAACGCGCGCCAGACCTTCGCCGAGATGAGCCAGCCAATCAACGCCATGGAAGCGCTGCAGGATCTGCGCCTCACCGACATGCGCGGCAACATGACCCTGGGGAAGGTGCAGAATGCGATCGCCAACCTGGAGCGCGCCCGCGCGGCGCCCGGCGTCGATGCGTCAAAGTCCATCGGCAAGGAACAGATGGACGCCCTGTACGCGATCCGCGATGACCTGCTGCGCCAAGACGCCCTGAACGCTGGACGGGCTCTGGGATCGAACACGCTCCAGAACATCTCGACCAACAACATCCTGGCGAACCTGCTACCTGGTCAGCTCGGCACCCTGGCGCAGAACAAGGTCGGCGGCGTACTGGGCCAGGCCGGCCGCCTTGCCTACAGTGGGCCGAACGAAGCGATCCGGAATCGCCTGGTCGACCTGATACTGGATCCAGTTGCGGCCCAAGGAGCGATGACGCCCCGGCCTGGTCCAGTGCAGCAAGCGGTGAACCCGCTGATCGAGCTGCTGGGGCCAAGTGCCTACCGCGCCGCGCCGGTAGTAGGAACAGGAGGTGCCCAATGACGCCAGAAGAACGCATCGCCCAGCTCGAGGAGGAGCTGGCACAGGTGAAGCAGCACACGGCAGAGACTCGGGACTGCTTCCTGGAGATGGCCGGCGCAGCAAGGGCTTTCGAGTGTGCCGTCCTGGCCCTGCTCGCGTCGGCGAAGCATCCTGACGAGGTTGGAAGTCAGCTGACGGTACACCTTGAACGGCTGGATGCCGAGCTGGTGTGCGCGTCTATGTCGGACGCTCATCTGGAAGGTGCGCAGCGCGCGAGTGAAGTCTTGATCGCTGCCTTGGAGTATTCCCGCACTTTGTCCCTGCCTTCCCTGTCGGCGCCTGAGCAGGTTGTCGCGGTGGAGCCAGAGCCTGTCGCAGCAGAGAGCGACCAGGGCGGGTGGGTCCACTAAAAGGGCCAATTTATTGTGTTACTCTGGCAACTTTTATAGTTGCCGGAGTTCACCATGTTGAAACCCATCCTCATCTGCGCTGCCATGGTCCTGCTGGCGGGATGCGCAACCACCTTGACCGGCGCGGCCGAGAAGGTCCAGATCGTGACCGCTGCCCAAAAGGAGAAGTGCCAGATCGTGAAGCTGGTGACGTTCAACCAGCGTCTTGGCCCGGACAAGCCCGGCAACGCCATGAAGGCGGCGCTGAATGAGACCGCGGCCGCCGGCGGTAATGCCTTCTACGTTGTGTCGACCTCGTCGGACTGGGCGGAAGGCGCTTCGGTAGTAGGGGAGGCCCTGCGCTGCGGCAGCTAATTTGGCGTCACCGTCGATCAGCTGCTACGAGAGAGGGCCATAAGTAACGCCTTTCAAGCTGAATCACATGACAACAAAGAACACCCTACCCGCTACGGTACGCCAATCGACAGTAGAGCTTGTGCAGCGCCCGGAAGAGCGGGAGGAGGCAACGGTCGCGCGTGAGGCGCAGGACCCTGCACTTCGTGCTGCGATGGTAGGTTTCCTGCATGACCCACTGAATGCAGCGGGTCCGCTGGACGTCAACGAGTACCGCAAGCAGATCAAGTTCCAGGCCGATCTAGTGAAAGCTGGAGACCTTGGCCGACCGGAGGAGATCCTATCCGCGCAGGCCGGCACTCTCGACATGCTGTTCAACATCCTGGCTGACAAGGCATTACGCAATATCGCCACTGGGTATCAAGATGCTGGTGAGTCCTACCTGCGCATGGCGATGAAGGCGCAATCGCAGTGCCGCACCACGATCGAGGCAATCGGCGAACTCAAGTACCCCAAGTCGCCGACGTTCATCCGACAGCAGAACATCGCGGCCCAGCAGCAGGTAAACAACGGGGCGCCGCCTGCCGCGCACGAGAAAGATATAACCCCGACGAACGAACTATTGGAAGGATCGGCACATGGCCAACGGATGGACACCGGAGCGGCGAGCAAAGCAATCGGACATGATCCGCAGCTGGCGACCTTGGGAACGCTCGACGGGGCCAGCAACCGACGCCGGCCGCGCGCGAAGCAGCATGAACGCGTTGAAGCACGGCGCCCGGTCCGCTGAGATGCGAGAACTGATGGGAGATCTCGCCGGCTTCCGACTTGGCCAGGCATAAGCTAAGGAGAACACTATGACGACGAGTGCTGAGCGCCTTGCGCTGTACAAGCGACGAATGAAGAAGGCCGGGTTCCGCCGCATCTCGGTATGGGTTTCTGGCGAACTGGCTGAAAAGCTAGCCGAAGAGCGGGGTATGGGGGAGTGCGGCGGCCGTACTCTCGAACGCCTGCTGCTGGGGAAAAAGGCCAAGCGGCCAGATTTCCCCTACGGCTCGCTCGACGACGACAAGCCGGCCCAAGGCGACAGGTAACGTGCGCACGCGCGTGAGGGTGGAATTATTTCAGCCATCGCGCAGGCGTGCGCGCGTGAGGGCGGAAATCTCGCACCAGTACGCAGGCGGGCGTGCGCGTGCGCACAGGCGCGCGTGAGGGTGGAAATATCCGAGTCCATAAAAAGACCGGTCGCAACCATTGGAGTCAGCTGCTCATTCTCCAATGTATTCATGAGCTTAGGAGTCGATTCAATGGCTCTGCAGGGAGGCCAAGCCCCGGTATGGGTATCAGTTGGTACCATAAGGTACTGAGAGGTTACCGCAAGGGCGGCGGGCTACCTGATGAGACAGGTTTGCGGCGCGCGCTCAGCACTGGCCCAGTCTCCACCCACCGATGGTATCCATCGACGTCGATCAGCACGCGCCCATCCGGCGCCTTCCTCCACTCCAGGTCCTCGCGCCAGATACCGTCCCGGATCTTTGTCCGGATAGCGTCTTCGGTATAGCCAGACTCGGCGGCGAACTTGGCGATCGTCACGTAGCGGAGCATCATGACCTCACCCTATCAGGAAACCGAGATGAGCGAACCAAGCGACCTGGTGCTGTCCCCGGAGGAGATCTATGCGATCACCCACTACAAGCTCCCGAAGAAGCAGTTGGCCGCCCTGCAGGAGATGGGCATTCCGGCCTACCTGCGCAAGGTCGACCACACCGTGTGCGTGCTCCGGGCCCACGTCACGAACCCCGGAGCGCCGGCGGCACCTGGTGCGCCTGGTCCGGTAAGGAAGTCAGTGAGGGAAGGTGGTCCACAGTTGAAATCCTCCAGGGAGCTTGAGAAGCGCGGGCGCGACTTCTTAAAATCGTGCGAAGGAATGAAGCTCAGGGTGAAGCCGAGCTGAGGAGAAAGCCATGTCCAAGTCCGACGCGGTGCGACCTTTCATACAGCTCCGGTGGATGCTGCTTCCTCTGTTCTGCACTCTGACGGGATACACGGACAAGGCCGTGCGCAGGAAGATCGAGGAGGGGATCTGGCTGCAGGGGAGGCACTACCGCAAGGCGCCGGATGGCCGCATCACTATCGACCTGCAGGCCTACTACAGCTGGGTCGAGGGCCTGGACCAAGACCACTGAGACCATTTCGCGCACGCGCGCGAGAGCGGATGGTATCCATGGATACTAGTGGCTACCAACTTGAATTTAATCAAACGAAATCAAACGGTAAGGACGTTCCGAGAACCTCACAAAACATCACATTGCCGGGTTCAGTGCATGGGCATTTGAAAAACAATCAAATGAAATCAGGCCAGGGACGAACCCAACTTGTCAAAAACTACTGTATGCGCATACAGTATTACATGAGATGCAGAATCATCAAGATGAGGAAGGAAGGCGTCGACCTGCCGAAGTGGAAGCTGCGCGAGTACACGCCGCCGCCTGGCCAGCTGGAGGTAATGGACGTGCGCGACGATGGCGTGGGCCGATCAATCAAGGTAGCGCGACACACGGCCGGCGAGGGGCCGCTGCGGCGCCAGGAGGTGCTGTACGAGCCGCACTTGATCTGGATGAACGAGGGCCGCTTCACTATCGCAGGTTTCGAGCGCGTCCAGGTCGACGGCAAGACAGTCCACTACGCTCAGTCCTGGCTGTGCACGGTCGAAGTCCAGAGCTGACGTGGAGTGGCTCTGAAAGCGATCTGATAACAGTCTGAAAACAGACTGCGCCGGGCGAACATGGCTGAGAACAGCCAGAAAACAGCGAGAGAAGAGCAAGCCCAGCAAGGGCAGGGTACTGCAGCATGTTGTGACAGTTTGTGAAAAGTTTGCCGTTTATCGGTAAGCGATATATACTGGTGCTATACAGAAGGCCACAGAGCCAATAATGATCAGATCCTTTGCCTGCCAAGACACTAGAGCCTTGTACGAGGGAAACCGAGTAGCAAGGTTTGCAAATATCCAGGCGGCAGCCGAGCGCAAGCTAACGATGTTGAGTGCAGCGGTCGAGCTGCGAGACTTGAGGTCTCCACCTGGGAACAGGCTGGAAGCGTTGGTAGGGAATCGAGCTGGGCAACATAGCATCAGGATCAATGGGCAATGGCGGCTCTGTTTTGTCTGGACCGATGACGGTCCTATTGATGTCGAAATTGTCGACTATCACTGAGGCAAGTGCCTCAAATCTGGATGAGATGTAACGTCTGGATATAACCCGTGGAGGGTAATTATGTTTACGAACGGAATGCGCCCGGTACATCCGGGAGAGATCCTGCGCGAAGAGTATTTAGAGCCTCTGGACATGTCGGCGAACGCCCTGGCCACCGCTCTTCATCTGACGGCAACCCGAGTGAATGAGATTGTGCGCGAACGGCGCGGCGTCACCCCAGATACGGCTCTGCGCCTTTCTCGCTACTTTGGGACCACACCAGAGTTCTGGCTGAATCTCCAGATGACTTACGACCTGCGAAAAGCTGCCCAGGAAGAATGGGGGCACATCGTAGAGGAAATCGAACCGCTTGAGATGGCGGCGTAACACCAGGGCGGCTCGACCGCCCTTTTCTATTTTAGGCGACGTATTCGGCGTCGACCTTCACAAACCAGTATTTCCCCATCTTCTTCGGCTGCGGCTGGATATGCCCATCGTGCACCCAGCGGCGCAGCGTGTTGATGTGAGGCGCGTACTCGCCGAACAGGAGCTTGCCCCATATCTCCAGGGGCACGTACCGAGGCTGTTTAGCCGCGTCGGCGGGTGAAAGGCGATGCCTGGGCCTGGGCTGCCTAGAAGGAGGCGGGTTCTCGGCCTTCTCAGCGGCCAGCTCTGCACTATTCCTCAGGACCCAGTCGACAAGCTCCTCGGGCTTCGACTTCGTCTTGTCGGGCCGCGCATTAGCCGAAGGTGATCTGGCTTTACGAGCGACTACAGCCCCCACAGGTAAAGGCGGCTTTCTTTCGCAGGTAAATGTTGACGCGCCGCGCTTCTTTGGAAGGGGCGGAACTGGAGGGGGATTGCCGGCTTTAACTTTCGCCCAGTAGCCTTGGATTGGAGTCGGCACGTCCAGGGCGAAGCATGCCTTTCGTATGTCGTAATCAGTCAAGTCGTACTTGCGCGCCACGGCGCTGACGGTTGCTGACCACACTTCGCGATACAGCTCCTCCCGATCTAGGATCACGTCCATGACTGCTCAACACCTTTCTGGAATCACAGGCAATTACAGTCCATCATAGTCGAGCCGGACCTGAAAAAACTTGAAGTCAGCGGCCGCGGTAGGAGAGCCGGCGTCCCGGCCTGTTAAGGTTTGTTAAGGTCTGTGACGTCACGCGGCCGGCTTCACGACCCGCATGACGGTCGCTCGTGAGAGGTTGTGGATGCGCGCCAGGGTACTGATCGACACGCCAGCCGCATGCGCCTCAGTGATCGCGCGGCGATCGGCATCCGTGGTCAGCGTTGGGCGGCCGAGCGTCTTGCCCTCTGCCTTCGCGCGCGCCAGGCCGGACTGGGTGCGCTCTACCAGTAGGTCGCGCTCCATTTCGGCGACGGCGGCCAGCATCGTCAGCATCAGTTTGCCGGCTGCGCTGGTCAGGTCGAGCTTCCCCAGCTGCAGGACGATGACCTCGATGCGGCGCCCGGCCAGCATCTTGATCGTGGCGCCGACGTCCTGCGCATCGCGGCCCAGGCGATCCAGCTTCGTGACCACCAGGGTCTCGCCGTCGCGGATCTGGCCGAGCATCTTCGCGAACTGCGGGCGCTGCGACGCCGACACCTTGCCCGATACTCCTTCATCCGCATACCAGTAGTCGACTGCATAGCCGGCCACCTCGATCTCCCGGCGCTGGTTCTCCGTCGTTTGTTCCTTCGTGCTGACTCGACCGTATCCGAAAATTGCCATGTTCATAACCTTTGATTGTCCAACGAGGTCCAAAGACGTCCAATAAGGTCCATTCTACATATGAACATGTTCAAAAGTCAAATGGCTATTTTATGAACACATTGCCGAGCTATTGCCGGGACCTGTTCACAAACGGTCGTTTATGGACATGGAATAGGTCGATGCAAAATTGGGTCGGCTGAAAAGTCAGCCGGTCGACCAGCGGCCGCCGGCGCTCTATCTGGTCTTCTTCTCATTTCTCAGCACATCGGGCACCCATGGAGCTTCGGGCAGCTCAACCTTTTCCCTGCGCCCCTCAATGGCTGCGCGCGCCACGATCGGCGCGTTCACTGCGTTGACCCAGAACGGGATACCCATCTTGCGGAGCGCTTCGACTTGCAGGTCACGCTTCTTGCGGCCGGTGAGGAAGGCAATCTCCTCAGGCGTGAGGAACGTTTCATATACGGACATGCGAACTCCTATCTATGGCCAGGCGGGCGCCTTGGTCGCAATCCCATAGAATGCAGCATCACAATGGAGATCCGATGTACGACGCAGACTTAGACATCCAGTGGGAGACGGACGAAGACCTCAATCCACCACCCGGCAAGATTATCCCAGCCGCCGACCGCGAGTTGCTGGAGCTGGCCGCGCGCGCCCTCGGCGCCGTGTTCCAAGAGGTCGACGGCGAACGATACGGCAACCTGTACTTCGAGGACGGCTCGACCATCCCTGCATGGAACTCGCTCGTCCACAGTGACGACACGTTCAACCTGGCAGCCGACCTTGAGCTGGACATCGTGCACCGCGTCGTAGGTGGGCGCCGAGTTGAAGTTTTGGCCGCTGGCGATCCGCTCATCCAGGAGTTCTATGAAGACGACCGCAAGGCAGCTATCCGCCTTGCCGTCACGCGCGCTGCTGCCGAGATTGGAAAGAGCGTCGCACCCAAGGTCAGTGCGCCCGAGACCGGCGCTGATTAGGCTCCGCCAGCACGCGACAAGTGAGCGCGAACCCTGCGCCGTGCTCGGCCAGGAAAGCTGCCGCTGATCGCGCGCCCAGCTGCTCGAGCATCGCCAGAGCCTGGTCGACGATGATGGCAAGGGCGGTGTTCGGGCGGTCGGTGCCGGCGCTGGGGGTGATCGAGGTAGGCATGCGTGCACGGTACCGCCGGCGCCGCGCCGGCCGATGACCCTGCTCAACGGTGCGCCACGGTTCAAGCCATCACCACGGGCAGGTAGGGGATCGCCATCAGTCCGCCAGTGACGATCATGAACACGATGAGCATGGCGGCGCCGCGCGGGTGCCGGTCGAAAACACAAACGAGCCGGGCCAGGGCATTGAGAGTGGCCGGGGTAAATCTGATCAGCATATGGACTCCAGAGGTTATGGAGACCAACGCGGTCTCCTATTGTGTCACCTATGCTGCTGTCACGACTGCGGCCCGTACAGGAATCGCGGATGTGTCGGCAGCGAGCACATCATCCTGCCGGTAGTGGGATCGGTTCCTCTGGTGGGTTTTCCTAACTGCGCACCAGGTGACGTGCTGGCGATAGCATTCCAGCTCAGCGCCCGGTGGTCCTCTTGTGGTTTTTCCGTAGGGTCACTTTATGCACAGGCTTATCAACGAAATCTGTTGATGGATTGCGTTTATGGCAACATGAAACCCGCAGCGGTGGGTTTAGATCCCCAGTACGGAGGTGTATGGACCAGGTCAAGCACGGTATCGGCGCCGGTCCTGCCAATGTCGAGCTCGATCACATCAACCAGGACACCCGGCCGCGCGCACCTCGTTCGCAAGATCGACCCGATCCACCAGGAACACCCCACTGACGCGAGTATTTTGCAACCACGCCGACGTCCGTGTGGTGCAATGCACGTACCCGGTTTTCCCTATGAAAAGCCCCCTGAAATGTTCACTCCGACACCCACTCCAACGCCCACGGCACGCCCACTGGTGAGGTAGGGAAGTGCAGGACAGGATGAGAAGCGTACAGCCACTGCGAGCCGCGGCCGCATGCTTCGGCGAGCTCAGGCTGCCGCCCGAGACCCGTCCGCCGAGGGTAAAATTTATGCGTTTGAGAACGATTTTTTCGGAAAGGTGTTTGGTTTACTCACAAAACCCCCCGTTTCGTGATTACAATGGGATATGACAACAGCACGACAGATGGATATTCGTGAGATTCGCAAGAACGCCACTGGCATGGCGGACGAGTGGATCGCTGCGGAGGACGCTGCCAGCGGCACCTATACGGTGCGCTGTGGCGATGTCGAGCTGTGCACGGTGAACGGCCGCAAGCCGCGGCGCTTTCGTAGTCTGGACGTGCTACGCCAGACCTTGAAGGAGGAAATCGGGATAACCGAATTTCGAGTGCAAGTAGTACAAAGTTAGCGGACACAAAAAAGCCGTCCTGGCAGACGGCTCTTTGTGGTCCATGAAGGACCGGTACAGCAAAACTCTTTAGCGGGAGTTGGTACCGGCAGATTAACACGCCGGTTCAAAGCGATGCAAGAAGATCCTATACATCCTAAACCATTGTGCGGCGGCTCAGATTCGGCGCACACATGGTCAGCCTAGTTGATTCACCCCAGCTTTCGCTCTTCAGCGAGACGCTGCCTCATCGGCCATATTGCGCGGATGATCTGGCCTATGGGCTGAAGATCCTCCCGGCCCAGGCTGCGCTTGAGAAGCGGTATATCCAGTACAACCCCCCGGCCATCATCAACTGGCTGGTGTACGACATCGATCGCGCATATGCCGGCTTCGGTCGCGAGTGGGAGACTGTCGCGCCTCCAAACATCGTCGTGATCAGCCCAGAGAGCGGGCATGCTCACTACCTGTATGGGATCGCCGCCGGCGTCAGCACCACCAGCGCCTCGCGAGACAAGCCGCGCCGGCTGCTCGCCGCGATCGACGAGGGATACCGGCACGCCCTCGATGCGGACAAGGGTTTCACCCAACTGATCTGCAAGAACCCACTCCACGAACACTGGAGGGTCGAACTGCCGCGCCAGGATCTCTACGACCTGTGCGAGCTGGCCGAGTATGTCGACCTCGACGCCGCCGATCAGCGCATCCGTAAAACGCCGAAGAAGTACCGTCAGGGCGTGGGCAGGAACTGCAGCCTGTTCGATTCCCTCCGCGCCTGGGCTTACAAATGGGTGGCCGATTACCGCGCCGGCGGGCTGGAGCGCTGGATTGAGGTGGTGCGAGACAAAGGCGAGAAGCTAAACACGTTCCTCGAACCGTTGCCGGCCAGCGAGGTCAAGGCAACGGCAAAGAGCATCGCCAAGTGGACCTTCCAGAACTACAACGGCAAGCTCGGCCCCGGCAGCCTGGCGGAAGTTGGTTTGACGCCGGAAACGTTCTCCTTGGTGCAGTCCAACCTCGGCAAGATGGGAAATGCCAAGCGCTGGGGAGACAACACCGACAAACGAAGCCTGGCCAAGAGCCTGAAAGATGCCGGTGCAACTCAGGTCGAGATTGCCCAGCAGCTGGAGGTCAACCAGGCGACTGTATCACGGTGGTTAAGGGGATGAGTATGCATCGCCTATCAGATAACAGCACCTCCGCGCTGTATCGCCCCCGCGATATAAGCCGAGCTGAACTTCGGCAAAAACAGAATATGCATCGCCTATCAGATGACAGCGCTGTTTTTGACTTGGGGTTGGATCTTGGTTCTGGGGTCAACAGCAAGCAGCCGCGAACGCGGAACTGTTTGAAATTTCGGTCGCGTCATTTTTATACAAGAACGTGCTTCACCGAACTGCTCAAGTTTCATAATTTCATATCGTATTTCGTATTAATACGTAATACGAAATACTAAATCATACAAAATAAACAGGAGAATGTATGGGACGCAAGGGCATAACGTATGAGCAAGTAGAGGCAGCAGCAGATGCATTAGATGCGGAACGGCCTGGCAGCGCGACATTGGAGGCAATTCGTATAAAGATTGGGAGCGGTAGCTTGGGTACGATTCACAAGTTCTTGAAGAAGAGGAACGCGGAGCGACCAACAAAGAGTGCCCCCACTATTTCCATCCCTGATGAGATCACGAGAGCTCTCAGTAACTGGGTGGTACAAGCGTCGACTGGTTCGCGCGCTGAATCTGAGGAGCGATCACTCCAGGCTCAGACTGCTGCTGACGAGTTGGCCCGTGCTAGCGAAGAGTTGGAGGCCGAACGCGACCAGCTGGTGGCCGACATCGCCGCGGTCACTACTCAGCGCGACCAGGCACTGGCCACCGCCGATGAACGTGGTGTGGAGATCCAGCGGCTGCTGGGTGACGTCGACCGGGAGCGAAGCCTGGCCAGCGCAGCGCAGATCGATGCTGCACAAGCAAGGCATGGAGCCGATAAGCAGGTCGAGTATCTGACAGAAGTTCGCAAGCGGGTCGAGTCGTTGTCGGCTGCAGTCGAGGTCGAGCGGACGGCGCGCACCGCGGCAGAGCGTGAAGCAGCGGTATTAACGGCGCAGCTTGCCGGCGTCAAGGCTGAGCTTGAAGCCGCGCGGGTCCAGACGACGGCGGCACAACAGGACCTGGTAGCGACGAGAGAGCGCGTCGACAGTCTGAAAGCGGATCTGCAGACAGAGCGCGAAGGCGCCGTCCTGGCGCGCGCCCAGCTTCATGCGGCGACGTCGGAGCTTGAGGCGGAACGTGCCCAGGTTGCGTCACTCCAGCAGGATCTGGCGACGAGTCGGGCCCGCCTCGATGAGCGGGTCCAGCAGACTCAGGATCAGCTCGATGCGATGCGCGAGGAGCACAAGGAAGAAATGAACGGGATGCACCACGCACTCGACTCCGCGAACGCTCAGCTGGTCAGCATGACGGAGGAGAAGTGGCAGTTGAAGAACCAGGTGCAGTTGCTCGAGCAGAGCGCCTCGCAGCGCGCAGAGCAGAAGTAAAACCGGGGGGCGACCCTCCCCCCGCTTTCCTACCTCACGAAACCTCTGCTACTACAGGATACTGGCTGGTACCATTAGGTAGCGGAGCCCCAAGATTTTTCCAGTGCTTCGAGCGCTTGCTCAAGGATCTCCCCCAGTGGCATGTCGCGCTCCACTGAGATCTCCATCAGCCGCTTCTTGGCCGCGAAGGTGGTCTTGATGTTCACCTGTTCACTCCGCCCGGTTGTGCGGCGTCGACTCGGCAGCTGCTCCTTCGGCTGGGCCTGGGTGGCTGGGACTTCTGGCGCCGACGGCGTGGCCGGCATTGTTGCCGGCGCCGCCTCAGGTGCAGCCTGCTTCACCGGCTGCCGGCTCGGGAAGCCGTGCTGTTCCGCCACCTGGTTGGCGACCTCAAGGATCTCCGCCTTGGGCTTGGCCGACGCCGGGGCGAAGTCGCCCAGGTCGCCAAATGGGCTCACGCGCTCGTTCATGCCGATGCCTCCGATGCTTGCTGCTGGACCTTGCGCAGGGCCGCAATGACCTCTTGGGCGAACTGCTCGGCGTTCGCCACGGCCTTGTCCAGGTTGGCGACTTCGGACGGGTTCAGCCCGGCCAAGGGTTTGCGGAACGAGAAGATGGACCTGAACGCCTCGCGCTCGTTGAGCTCCGTCTCGAACACCGGGATGCCGGCGGCGACGAGCCCTTTTTCGATGTGCGCCAGGGTGCGCGTGCGAATTGCGCTGTTGGTGCGCGTCAGCAGGACGGAGTAGGGCAGGCGGTAGCCCGGCACTCGGCGCTGAACCATTTTCTCCTGCTGCTGGATCACGCGGAAGGCGCGGCCGGCCTGTTCGGCGTCGAGCTGGCTGCCCTGGGTTGGGACGATCACGAAGTCTGCCTGGCTGACGGCCATGACCACGATCTTCGCCGCGGTGCCTTCCAGGTCGACGATGACGAAGGGCGTGCGCGCTGCAGCCTCCTCAATGCGCTCGATCACGTTCTCCTCATCGGCATCCGCCACGACGGTCATGCGCTCGGGCTTGGCGCCGCCCTTGGCCCAGTTCTCGATCGGGCGGTTGGGATCGGCGTCGATGACGGTGACGTCGGCGCTCCGAGCCAGTTGCTCGGCCAGGACGAGCGCCGATGTGGTTTTGCCGGCGCCGCCCTTGGGCGAGACGAAGACGATGGTAGGCATTGGTATCCCTAGATAGACGGTAGTACCAAATAGTAACACTGGACCTTATTGGACGCTATTGGATTGATACCATATAGTACCATTCTTCGCAGGATACCCAATGGTACCACCAAGTACTATCGAGATTTAGTGGTTCCTACTCAGCGTAAATAGGGATCGAGCCCATGTTGGATCCAGCATCGGGGCTGTCAAAGGAGTAAGCCAGAGCGGTAACTCCGAGGCGTTCCAAATCGCTTATTTCTTCGATTGGAGTTACCTCATCCGGAAACTGCTCTGCTTTCATGATGGAGCAAATCAATGCCTCGGCCTCTTTCACATACGCCCAACCACCTCCGCCAGAAGGCGGGTGGGGGATGAACTGCAGCAGTTCTTCCTGGCTCACATCGATCTTGCGACCAATGCGGATAGGGTCGTCCCGGTTGATGCTGAAGGTAATCGTTACATCCATTTGCGGCATAAATATCCTATTAGTATCCGTAGATAGCTGATGGTACCAATCAGCTATCTTTCAACCTTGCTGCTACGCGATCAGCGATCGCATCAGCAAGCGTTTCAATGTCGATTCCGGGTGATGCACCTTGAATCTGCGCATCCATTCCCTGCTGCAGCAACCCGACGATCTCAGCATTCATGCTGCGATTGTTCGCCTTGGCCAGGGCGGCCAATTTGTCGCGCATCCCGTCTGGCATGCGAAGGACGTACTTGTCGGCGAGCTGGGGCGCACGCTCTGGTTTGGGAGTTTCCATCAGGTCAGGATAATGGCAATGAGCCATTTATGGAATGATGGCACTGAGCCATCAAAAAGACTTGCGCATGATGGCTATGAGCCATATAGTTGAGGCAGCTTAAATCAATCGGAGCATCACCATGCAAGGAATCAAGTTTCAGCTGCGCCTTCCGGAAGACGTCAGAGCCTGGCTCGAGTCGGACGCCGAACGCAACGACCGGTCCATGAACGGCCAGGTAGTCGCGATATTGCGCGAGCGGATGAACCGCCAGGCCGAGGAAGTGGCCGAGCGTAAACCAGCAGCTGCAAACTGATCAACCTGTCTACCAAGCCGCCCCGGTAAGTCCGGGCGGAGGGGAATCTATCGCGTAAATCGAACCTGAAATGAAAAAGGGCCAGCTGGCAGCTGACCCTTTGGAATTTCTTTTGCAACCGAGCCCGGCGGAACCGGGAGTTGCTGCAGTGCCGAAGGTGGAGCTTCGGGGCTGCGGTGTGGACAAGTGCATCTTTTTGAGGAGTCGCACATGAACGAAACGAAGGTTAACACAAACATTGGCGATGTGGCATCGCCTGACACAAAAAATATGTCTTTGCCGCCGCAATATGTTGGCCGCATCGACACCCCACACGGCGCTCAGTACGTCGACCGCGGCGCGGCCCTGGACCATGCCTACATGCGGAGCAAACAGCTTTCCAGCCTGTTGCTGCTCATGAGCGGGGAAGGGCTCGACTATTTCAGCCGCCTCAACAACAACGCGCGGGACAGTCTGCTGTGGTTGGCAAGGCAGCTGTCCAC
>Ga0308160_10001820_pt1 | contig 28020 bp, 43 predicted proteins | sample PhyFR1_FD_201036 | JGI IMG/M metagenome (GOLD analysis project Ga0308160, IMG submission 201036) | Phyllosphere microbial communities from UC Gill Tract Community Farm, Albany, California, United States - DLSLF.R1 | ecosystem: Host-associated > Plants > Phyllosphere > Unclassified | place: USA... | reverse complement strand
CCCCCCCCCTCCTCTGTGTTTCCCTTGCGTCTTCTGCATCTGCCTCCTCCTCACGCTACCCCCACTTTGCACATCGCCTGCCTCCCTTCTCATGTAACGACCGCTCGACGAAGGGAACTGGCTTCCCTCGCGGCTCCCCAACCCCTCTCTGCCTGCCCCTCTTCAACCCCGCGCAGCGCGCGGGGTGGCCCCGTACCCTCACCCCCGGATCTGGCTATCTGGACCATGACTCGCTGTTTTGTGACGACCTGCCCTCGACGTGGTCTGTTGTGAGCAGCGCCCGAGATCTCTGTTGGGAAGTGATCGGCAGGTCGGCAGTGGGCGCAATGTGCATGCAGGGCGCGACGCGACTCTTGCGGGGCCGCAAGCAAGCCCGTCATCTGCTGGGCGCTCTGGCGGGCATCTCAGCCGCCGCCGCCGGCGCTGCCGCCGTTCGCCTCTCCCCTCGCTCCTCCTTGCCATCTCCTTGCCTTCGTTACGGCAACTACAGCAGACATCAGGCCGACTGCCTCTCCTTCATCTCCTTGCCAGCCACCTTCGAGTCGCCCGCTCATGTCCCGGAAGGGCCGGTCCTCGCTCGGCGGCTTCGGGGCCTCGCTCTCAGCCCTCTCCCTCGGCCGGACGAGCTCGCCGAGCTGGGGAGAGGACGACGTCTGGGACTCGTCGAGCGACAGCGAGGATCCTCCTCGGGGGACCAGCCGATCGACAGCGGCTGCCCCGGCACCTGTGTCGGCGAGCCGGCCGGGCATGCGGTCGTCTTCGCAGTCGTTCGCTGGCAGCCTTGGACTGGCCAGCTCACCAGCCTCAACCTCTGCTGCTGCCGGGAGCGGTTCGAGGCCGCCTGCACGGGGCAGCACGTCGTCCTCTGTCGTCCCGACTGAGCGTAGCTCCCTGTCGTCGCAACTGCCGGCGCCGAAACCGCCCGCCCCGACGCGGTCAGCCTCGGGCTCGTCGACCTCATCGTCCTGGCTGCCGTACCGCAACGGCAAGGCTAAAGCGGCCCAGGCGGCCGAGGTGCCGCTCGAGGCGCAGGAGCTCGCCTATGTCTCGCTCGGCACCGGCGACGACGGACCTGACACGCCCGGCGGGGGCGATGACGAAGATGAAGGGTCGGAGGCGGAAGAGGAGGAAGGGCCCGTTGTCAAGGAGGAGCTCGAGGAGATCTTGCTTGGTGCGCGCTTCGACCGCTCCTGCGCGTCGTCGGATCTTCTGACGGGGACTTTGCCTGCGCTGCAGACCCGATATCGGCCCTTAGGCCATCGACCAGCACGCAAGGCTACTTGGATTCGTCCCGAGACTCAGAGCCGCCCTCGCCGAGCATACGGAGCCCAACGACGGCCCGGACAAGGCGTGGGACCGCCCTCCGCCGGACGCACAGCACCCGGACCGACCGCAAGATCTCGCGCTTCCGCAAGGCGCTCGCAGCCGAGCGCGAGATCAACATGACCGAGCTCAAGGGCCTCGCCTGGAACGGCGTGCCCGACGAGCTCAGGCCGATCGTCTGGCAGCTCCTGCTCGTACGCCCGATCGGAGTCGCTCGTGCCCCTTTCTGCGCGGCCTGTCGACGACTGACGGCTCCTTCCCGTCTTTGCAGGACTACCTCCCGTCGACGTCAGCATCGAGGCATACGGTGCTTTCAGAAAAGCGGCAGGCTTACCTCGATCTCGTCAACTCGGCCTTCAAGAGCGGGACGGAAGGGCTAGATCAGGCTGTACGTCGCGATTCGGCGAAGAGGCTTGATGCTCCCGGAGCTTACCTATCTCGCCGGTTTTCCCCTCCCGGCCGCCAGATGTGGCACCAGATCACGATCGACATCCCACGTACGCGGCCGAACGTGCCGCTGTGGACGATGAAGCCCGCTCAGCGTGTGCGTCTGCCGAGGCCCGTCGGTGTCTGCGGACGTAAGCCTGCTAAACCTCGCGCTGGATTGCAGGCCCTCGAACGGATCCTCTATGTCTGGGCGATCAGGCACCCGGACTCGGGCTACGTCCAAGGCATCAACGACCTCGTCATCCCCTTCTTCCAGACGTTTCTTGCCGCCTACATCAGTCGGTCCCGTTCACCTTCGCTGCTGGCGCTCCTACAGCGCTGATCCAGAGCCTGCCCTTCTCGCGCCAGACGTCGACCCAGAGGCTTTCGACGTGTCGCTCTTGCCCGAGCACGCCCTCTCGGCCGTCGAGGCCGACTCGTTCTGGTGCCTCGACAGGATGCTCTCGGGCGTGCACGACTACTACATTGTCGCCCAGCCAGGCATCATCCGGTCGGTCCGCAAGATGGCCGAGCTCGTCGCGCGGATCGATCGTGCGTCGGAGCGAGCCTGTCTGTCGCCTCTCTGCATCGTCCCGGACTGATGCCACTCCACCTGCTTGCTCCACTGCAGCGCTACTTGCGAACCACCTCGAGGACCAAGGGGTCGAGTTCATGCAGTTTGCCTTCCGGTGGATGAACTGCCTGCTCATGCGCGAGCTCTCGATGCCGTGTGTAGTCCGCATGTGGGACACCTACCTAGTGCGTCTCTTAACATCCAATGAGCCGCCTCCGCGCGCGCTCCCTCTGACCCTAGCTCCCTTCGGCCGCAGACGGAGGGCATCGACGCCTTCTCGCAATTCCACCTCTATGTCTGCTCCGCTTTCCTCGTCAAGTGGAGCGCAGAGCTGCGCGAAAAGGACTTCCAGGTGTGTGGCGGCCGCCCTCTCCGGCCGGCTGCTACCGAGTGACCAGTGCTAACGGCTTCACTCGCGCTCCTCCACCCGGCTTGCTCGCGTAGGAGATCATCATGTACCTCCAGAACCTGCCGACGCAAGACTGGACGGACGCCGAGGTGCGCATGCTCCTGAGCGAGGCCTACGTCCTCATGAGCGTCTGGGTCGGCACCGACGCCCACTTCACGGGCGCCGTCGGCGGGGGCGGCGGCATGGGCGGCCGCTGAGCGGCAGCAGCAGGGTTGGGGTCGTCCCCACTTGCGGTAGATCTCTCTTTTGTACAATGGGAATGTCATCTCAGAGCGCTCTCTCTCTGCTGCGCGGGCCTCGGCTGCTCGGCTGCGCTCAGTTGACTGAAAAGGGGAGGGTCGTAGAGGGTTAGTCTCCAGGCCGTCGCCGTCGATCCCGGCGCGCGGCGCGGGTGACGCACTTGGCTTGATCTTGAAGTGCAGGCCGATGAGGGAGAAGATGAGGCACTGCAGAGGCGGGAAGGCAAGTCAAGAGCGGCAGGCTAGGTCAGCAGCCTGTCCTGCGCGAGCTGTGACTTGCCGACCTCCAGGGTGAGCCTGACCTTGAGATCCTGGACCAAGTAGTAGAAGACACGCATGCCTTCCGGGTCCTCTGAGTCCTGGACGTCGACGAGCGAGCCGATTTTCGACGTCTGCGGTCGGCAGGGACGATCAGTACACCTGAGGAGCCGATGCAGGCGGCCCCGAGGCCAACAGGGCGCGCACCTCGAACGACACGTGTTGCGAGCCGACCCGGATCTCGAGCTCCTGCTTGCCCTGGGCGTTCTTCTTCGGCCACTTGGCATCGTCCTCCCTGTGCGGTGAGGCGCGCCACTTCGTCAGCGAGCTCCACGATCGAAGTGAGCAAATCACAGCGACGTACTTGACGATGTCTGACGACTCGACCATGCGCTTCAACTCAGAGATCATGAGCGGGCTGATGTACACTGCGAGGTGACCGAGGCGGGGCTCGACATCAGCTCGGCTGAGCTTGGTGCGCCCGCCCGCCAGCCAGGGGACCAGCTCGGAGCACGACCGTCCACACAAAGCACCAGCCAGCACTCACTCTCCTTCTTGATGAGGCTGTCGTTGCGGTAGTTCGAGTTGTTGGCATAGCGCAGGCGGCCGGCCGAGTACTCGAACTCGAGAAACTCGTGGCCGTGCAGGCCAATGTGGCCGGTACTGCGAGGCAGGTCGGAGGCAGCCGCGGTCAGTCTCCACAGCTATCTGGCAGAGCTGCGATGGGGCTTGAGCAGCTGCTCCCGGAGTCACAGCCGGTCGGCCTCGGGCGAGCGACTCCCCGACGGGCAGCAGCTGGGGCGGCGATCCTCGACGCCGACGCACTAGTATCTGCTCGAGCGTCCATCGGGATCAAGACCAGGTCAGCGTCGAGCGCTGAGCAGAGCGGCAGCAGCTCGCATGGACGGACCTCAGGTAGAACGGGTCCTTCTCGACAGACATCTTGACAGCAGGCAGGCGGGCGTGAGGGGTCGAGCAGGAGGGAAGGGGTGAGGGTCAGGGGCCGCAGCTGGCAGCAGCAGCCCCCGACGATGGCAAAGACCTCGGCCGCCCGCGCGCGCGCGTGCGAGATGCAGCAGCGCGACGGGGCGGCCTCGTTACTTGCAGGCGGCAGACCTCGTCCTCCTCCTTCCGGCAACAGCCTGCCAATCCTTCTCCTCCCGCAGCTGCTGAAGGCTTGCCACTCTGGTTTTCCTGGACGTCTGCTATCTCCTCGAGCAACGACGGCGACGAACGGAGCTGGACGACACGAGGAGGGCTATCGGGCCGGACGACGACGGCCGGGCCCTCCGCGCGACGCCGTCGCGCGCCGCAGCTCGACCGACCTCGAGCCCCTTGGGCCTATCGAAGGTGACAAGTCGGTCCGTTGGCCACTGACCCTCATTCTCTGAGGCTGCGGTACGTCCCCGACTGCAAACCGAGAAGGAAACTCTCCCCCGTGCGCCGTGCTGACGTCTGTCGCGAGCGGGCTCCTGCCGACCCAGTCGGCCTGCCATGATGTCGTCGCAGCCCAGCTCGCCCAGCATGCCCCGGCGGCTGTCATTCGGCTCCGTCACGCTGCCAGACCCTCGCTGGTCTTCGGGGCCGCCTCGAGGCTCCTACCACGAAAACTCGTCCGGTCCAAGCGACTCCGAGGGCGTGAGCTCGGACGACTCGGCTAGCTCGAGCGGCGAGTCTGACCGGGTCCGCCTGACCGGCCGCGCAGGCGCCTCGTCGCTGCGGCTGCCGCCGTCGTCGTCGCGCGGCCGGCGCAGGCTAGACCAGCCGCCTCGTCCGACGTCGCCCATCGTCGAGCGCGGCACGGCCGCCCTCCGTGCTGTCGGCCGAAAGATGCGTCGCATCAGCGGGCGTGCCGCCAACCTCGGAGCGGCCGACGAGGTCTGGCGCAGCCAGGCCAGGCGCCTGCCCGACGCCAACGACTCCGACTCGGACGCTAGCGTCCCCTCTCGGACGCGTACGGCCAGCTCACCATACGTCACGTCGTCCAAGGCCTCGTCGGCGGCCGACAACGCGCAGACTCGAGCGTTTCCGCCGGCGACACCGGCTGGCCCGAAGCCGCTCGTGGGCAACAGTCTTGGTGTGTTCTCGCCCGAGAGCCGCTTCCGCAAAGCGTGTTGGCTCATCCTCCGCCACAGGTGCGTTTCTGTCGCCTCTCGAACTTCAGCGCATTGATAGTCGCTGAGCAGGGACCTCTGCCTGTCGCTCGTCTCACAGAGCGACAGATCCCGTCCTCCTGCTCCTCGTCCTTGCCAACGTCATCCTCATCATCGTCCAGGCCGAGCGGCCAGTTGGGACGCGAGCCGAGGCGCCCTACTTTCGCCGCTGGGAGGACTATTGTCTCGTCATCCTCTTCGCCATCTTCACCCTGGAGGCGGCTGCGCGTATCATCGTCTCTGGGCTGCTCCTCGACCCGCACACCGCCAGCGCCATCGCCGCAGCCGACGAGTCGGCAGTCGGCGAGCCGGCGGCAGACGGTTCCACGCCGCCGGGCCCGAGACCCTCAACGGACTCTGCAGTCAGCGAGCAGCTGAAGCGGGACCCGAAGATCGTCTTCCGCAAGGCAGTCGCCCGTCTGCGAGCCGTCCTGGCCCTCACCGGCACGGCTTCAGAGAACGCCCGCCGACGGGACCGCAAGGCGCAGGACGGCGGCGTTATGTCTGACAGCAGCGACGACGACATCCCGCTTTCGATCGCTCCGCTCGTACCCAACTCGACGACGACCCCAAGTCCGCCGATGGCGTCGGCGCTGTTCAGCACGCGCCGCCGACGCGGCGCTGCAGGCGTCCAGCCGTCCTTCATCGCCTCCAAGCTGGCCTCGACGCTTCCAGTTTCGCTCATCGCCCACCCGGTCCCATCGCCCGCCCAAGCCTCGCCAGCGGATGGTGCGCCCTCGGTCACCGAACGCCTTCGTCGGGCGCTCCGAACGATCGAGCTGCCGTTTCAGCGGTCGCTACTGCACGAACGGCAGATCCAGCTACTTGGTCGGCCCTACCTCCGCCACTCGTGGAACCGCGTCGATGCGGTAGCCATCCTCTGCTTCTGGACGATGCTCGGTCTTGCTCTGACCGAGCGCGAGAAACAGGACGGCTTCCACCTCTTCATCTTCCGCGCCCTCTCGATCCTCCGCGCGAGCAGGCTGCTCCTCATCACCTCTGGAACGGCCACCATCCTGCACTCGCTCAAGCGCGCCGCTCCCTTGCTCGCCAACGCGTTCGCTCTTTTTCTGGCTGCACTCGCCCTCTTCTCGATCATCGGCGTGCAGGCCTTCTCGTGCGCCCCCTGCCATCTCTCGCCGCCTGTCGGAGCGTCCGTTACTGACGCGACCCCTCTGCCACCCGCAGCGGATCTTACCGCCGATCTTGCTACCTCGTCAGCCCGACGAACGCGTCGGATCTCATCAACCTCGGTAATACGTGTGGCTCTTGGTTCGATTCCGCGAGCGCCAGCGTCCGTGGCGCGGTGCCGCTGGCCGACCTCTCTGGCGACGCCGTCGGCCGCGTCAAGGGCTATACCTGCCCTCCGCCGCAGATCTGCGCCGTCGCCGACGAGAACCTCGTCACCGGCCAGACGTTTGACAACGTCCTCGGCTCAGCTCTCCAGGTCTTTGTCATCTCGTCGGCCAACGGCTGGAGTCCTATCATGTTTGAGATGCAGGACAGCGACTACTTTGCGGCCGCCATCTTCTTCATCCTCGGCCTCGTCGTCCTCAACTTCTGGCTCTCCCAGCTCGGCGTCGCCATCATCGTCTCGTCCTTCCACGACGTCCGAGCCGAGACTCGACGGAGCGCCTTTGGTGGGAGACTCACCGCCGCCGCTGCTCCTGCTCTCGGCATCGCCCCCGTCGCGAGGCCGTCGAAGGCGGCCGTCCTCTACCAGAGGTCGCGGTACCTGTGGGTCGCGCTCGCGGTCGCCTCGCTCGCTGCGCAAGCGACCCTCACCGCAGGATCGTCCAGAGCGCACCTTCGACTCATCTGTGCGTCTTGCGCTGCATGACGACGTCCGTTCATCGCGCTGACCGCCTCCGACATCCCGCCTTTCTCAGCCCATCTCAACCTCTCCTTCGCATCCGCCTTCGGCCTCGAGATGGTAATCCGCTTACTCGCTGCCGTGCCAACCTATCGGGCCTTCTTCCAGCGGCCGCGCAATTGGCTCGATCTCATCCTGGCCGTCGTCTCGCTCGTGATCGAGCTTCCCGTCATTCGCGCGTCCGAGGCTTACGGCTGGCTGGCCATCTTTCCACTCGCGCGGTGGTACCGTGTCATCCTCGTCGTACCCCGCATGAAGCCCCTCCTCGTGCGTGCCGAGCCGATAGACCGTCCTACCTGACCTTTTGCTAATCCGCCCTGAATCGCCTCGTACCCGCTTCAGCTGGCCGTCTTTGGCCAGGTCGGCGGTCTGCTCAACATGACGGCCTTCCTCGGTCTCAACATCTTGCTGGGGGCCATCCTCGTGCGTTCCGTGGAAGAGAGCCAGACCGCGGCGTGGTCTTGTGTGCTAATCTAGAGTCCCCGCACTCGGCTCGTAGGCCATCCAGCTCTTCCAGGACGACATACCGCAGGACGGCGAGACGATCATCGCGTTCCACAGCCTCTACAACGCTCTGCTCGGCATGTTTCAGGTCATGACTTCGGAGAATTGGACCGACCCGTGCGTCTCTAGAGCCGCGGCCTGCCCGACGACGCCAATCGGAGCTGACCCGCTTCCTCTCTGACTTGGCGCGGTCAGACTCAACAACGCGATGGCCGCCGAGTGGCCCTTCCGGCAAGGCGCGTTGTCCGCCCTCTTTCTCTGCGTGTGGTGCGTCTTGCTTGGCCGCCGACGGCTACACTGAGAGCGCGAGCGACTGACCCTCTTTCCTTCTCCGGTGCGCAGGTTCGTGTTCAGCAACTGTCAGTCGCTAGCTCTCGCAGGTGTCCTTTTTGCGCCCGGGCTGATCCTCTCATGGCTACTCGTCCAGTCGTCATGCTGCAGATGTGGGTCCCCTTCAAGCTCGCCGCGTCGTTTAACGATCGTCGACCGCTGACATCCCTATCCCCGGTCAGGTTTGTCGCCTGCGTGTCGGAGAACTTCTCGGTGGCGGCAGACTCGGCCAAGCGCGAGCGCCAGCTCCACTTTTACCTCGATGCCTCAAATATCAAGCCGCGCGAGACATCCTGGATGGACAGACTCAACCCCAAGCGCATGTTTTCGCCCAAGCCCGTTCCATCCGAGGGCCCGAAGCTGTCTCCGTCGCTTGTTCTGCCGTCGAAGCCGGCGGCCGTCCGCGACGATGCGGATCCAAGCGCGCAGGTCAGTCGTACTTGTGACACTCGCTGCAAGACTCTCGCACAGCTGACGTCGTCACACGTTATCTTTCCAAGCGTCGTCCGTCCCACTTCGGTTTGATCGGGCCGCCTGCTGAAGAAGGCATGCTCGACTACGTCTGGCGCGTGCTCCGGCGCAGATCGGCTCCAAGTGAGAGCATCGCCATGGACAATCTTGGATTGCCTTCTGCATCGAGTACAAAGTGCGTCGCAAACGCACGGTTGTCGACAGTCTTCGCGTGCCCAGCAACTGACGTGCGCATATTGTTCCAGTCGCGCATCGGCGGCCGATCAGCGGGCTGCGGCATCCAAGCAGCGCGAGCGGACGGCGCTCTTCATCTCGCGACATCCCTCATGGGACAGGTCGCTCTTCGTCTTCCGGCAGACTAACCCGATCCGTCAACTCTGCCAGCGGCTCGTCCCGTCTCCAGTCGGCGGCGTCCGGAGCTTCGGTCGACCGGCATCGCCGGCTGCAACTTTCGCCCTCAAGGCCGGCGTGTGCGTGACCGTCTTGTGCTCTATCGTAACGGCCGCCGTTGCGACGCCCGCCTACCGACGAGATCGCTACGACCCCGACGCCGACAGTATCGCCGAGTGGCCCTGGTACGACGTCGTCGACTGCAGCCTCGCCTTGGTCTTTGTTCGTTCTTAGACCTGACTCCCTGAAGCCGCTGTCGACGAAGCTGACGCCGGATCTTACAGACGATCGAGCTCGCGATCAAGGTCGTCGCCGACGGGCTGCTCCTCGGGCCCTCGCCTTACCTCCGCTCGCCGTGGAACGCCTTGGACGGCGTCGTCTACATCGGCCTGCTCATAAACACGATCACGACCGTCACCTCGGTCGGCGGGCTGAACGTCTTCACGCGAGCACTCAAGGCGGTCCGCTGCCTCCGCTTGATCAGCATCTCCACCCGACTGCGCGCGACCGTCACCTCTGTCCTCCAAGGGGCGTCCAAGATTGTCGACGCATCGGTCCTCGTCGTCCTGTACATGATCGTGCGTTCCTGCCCGACCTGCCCTCCCTCTCGCTCTGCATCATTCTTGCTGACGACGCCTCGCCCGCCGCCAGCCGTACGCCGTCTGGGGCGTCATCCTCTTTCGCGGCCGCCTCTTTCGCTGCAACAACGACGCCGACCGCGCGGACTGCATCGGCGAGTACCTCGCGATGCCTATCGACGGCGTCGGTTCTGGCTTCCCCTTGCCCCAGGTCTGGGCCAACCCTACTCTGGACGAAGGCGGCATGTGGTCCTTCGACGACTTCCGCCAAGTGCGTCTAGTCTGATCAATCTTTGGCGCCGCCAGTGTGCGCTCTGGAGTCTGACTTCCCCTCTCTCTTGGCCCTCAGTCGATCCTCATTCTCTTTGAGATCGTCTCGCTCGAGGGCTGGACGTCGGTCATGGGCTCGCTGATGGCCCTCACCGCTAAGGGCCGGCAGCCGCGCCTCAACGCCTCGTCCGGCAACGCGCTCTTCCTCGTCTTCTACATGCTCGTGCGTCGCTTTGCTGGAACGCGATCTCGACGCCCAGGCTGACGCTCTGACCGCCCATTCGGCAGTTTGGCGCGGTAATCATCTTGGCGCTGTGAGTTTTCGGAACGCGGCCGAAGTCGTCTACGACGTCTGTGCAGCACGCTGACGGCATTCTGCAAACAGATTCGTCTCAATCTTCCTGTCCAACTTCAGCGCTCGCTCGGGCGCGGCCCTCCTCACGACCGAGCAGCGGCACTGGGTTGACCTGCTGAAGAGCATCCAGTGCGAGCAGCCTTCGAGGAAGCCGAAGCAGCGCCCGACGGGCTTCCGCTCCTGGTGCTTCGACCGCGCCGTCAGCAAAGGCGGATGGTGGAATCAATTGCTCGGCCTCGTCTACGTCGTTCACTGCGCGACGCTTCTTTCGCAGAGCTACGGCAACTCGGCGCCTGGCGGCCGAGGCGACACTGTCCGAGGTATGACCCCCATCCTGGGCGACAGACGTCAGAGCAGACGCTGACAGCTTCTCCCCTCGCCTCGTCCACGACGACAGACTGCCTCTATCTCGGCCTCTGCGTCGTCTTTGCGGGCGACCTTCTCGTCCGCTACCTTGGCCTCGGCTGGCAGGACTTTCGGGCCAACAAGGTGAGCCCCGTCCCGACATCGCTCCGATGGCACCCGCTGACGCAGCCGCTTGCGCGCTTCAGTGGTCCATGTTCCGGATCGTCATGATCGCTGGCGCGAGCGTCACGACGGCGCTCTCTCTCGGCAGCACCGACTTTCAAACGTCCGTTGTAGGCCAGCTGCAGAAGGTCTTCCTCGTCGGCCTCTGCCTCAACCTGATCGAGCGATCGAGCCGCCTCAGCCAGCTCTTCAAGACGGCCCTGTCAGTATTCGTCTCTCCGTCTGCGTCCTTCAACGGCAGATGTGCTGACTTGTCTTGCGCTATTCGGCAGCGCCTCGCTCCCGGCCATCTCTGTCAGTCGCTGTTCTGCATCGGGCCCTCGGCCTCTCGCCGGTCCAACAGCCAACGCATGCGGGCCGCTCGGCTGACTAAGCTGCGCCTTGACTCCTGCGCAGAACCTCTTCCTGCTCTGGCTGGTCCTCTTCGGCTTCTACGGGATCATGTTCCTCGAAGCCTTCGGCCTCACGAAGCACAACACGCAGGAGAACCGGTTCGTCTTGCCCCCGCAGGGAGCTCAGCAGACACTCCTCCTGACGCCCTCGCGATCCATCAGCTATATCTCCTTCCGCGACTTTGCGACGTCGCTCGTCATGCTCGCAGTCTTCACCAATGGCGAGGTCGGTTCTCTTTTGCCCGCTTCCACCGCAGTCAACTCGGCACTGACCCTGAACGTTGCTTGCCGCGCTTGCCAGGGATGGAACGGCTACATGCACGACTACGCCCTCTCCTGGCCGCGCTGCACGAAGGACGACAACCTATACCTTCGGTCAGACTGCGGGTCCGTCCCGGCCGCCTATGCCCTCTTTGCGAGCTGGAATATCCTCTCGATGTACCTCTTCGTCAACCTCGTACGTCACCCTTCCCTCGTCTACCGCCCGCAAAGACCTCGACGCTGACAGCTCCGGCCGTTGCCGTTGCCGATTAGGTGACCGCCTGCGTCGTCGAGAGTTTCTCGTACGTCTTCTATCTCCCCGGTAAGACGTCGCTCAGCCGCCAGCAGCTCCGAGCCTACAAGAAGGCTTGGGCAGAGACGGACAAAAACCGCACCGGATTCATCTCGCGCGACCAGGTCGGAACGCTACTCTACAAGCTGTCGGGCGTCCTCGAGGTCAAGCCTTATCCGAGCGAGCTCAGCCTCCGCAACCTGGTGGCCCTCGCCTCGGCCTCACCTGGCGCGTCGTCCGCTGTCGAAGGCACTCACGCCTGCGTCGATATTGGCAGACTCGGAAACGTCCTTGACCGGTTCAACTTCGAGCCGATCAAGCATCGACGGCAGCGATTCGAACGGCTCTTCAGGGAGGCAGCCCTTACGGCCAACATCTCGTTCGCGGCCATGCTGGAGCTGCTCGCGCACCACGTCCTGATTGACGACGAGCTAGCTTTACCGATCGAAGAGCTCGTGCGCCGGCGAGAGCGCACCGACCACGTCCAGCGACTCATCGACATCGCAAAGGTGGAGTCAATCCTGCTCGCGACGGTCTACCGGCGGCGCAGGCGTCGCCGCTTGACCCTCCAGCCCGCGACCGAAGGGCTACCTTGCATCGTTCTCGAGCCGGCGCCACCTCCAGAACCGGGCTCCCCGGCTCCGCTGAGCATGGTTGACGCCGAGATGTAATCCTAGACGATTAAACTCTGTATCAAAAGAAGATGGCTTCGAGATGCGAGAGAGCGATCAGTAGCCTGCCGAGACCATGGAAACGGCGATGGGTCAGCATCGCACCTGCTCGAAGGCTCGAAGGGAGAGGGGGAGGGACTTGCGAGCGCTCGTCATACAAACCGCCGCGTGGTGGCGCGGGCAGCGAGAGTGGCAGACGACCTGGGTGGCAGTCGCGCGAGTCAGCCTGGAGCGGTTAGAGCGCCCGAGTGGAAAGACGTGCCGTCGCCGTAGAGGCTGTCGTCGAACGACCTGCGGCGTATCAGAGACGAGCCGCCGGGACCGTAGTCTGACGAGAATGAGCCACGGCCGCCCCGTCGCGATCGAGGCGGAGCGAGGTCGAGCGTCCGCGAGCTGACGCTGCCGTAGTAGGCCGGCTCAAAGAGCCGTGGATCAGCCCATTCTTCCTCGACGCGATCCCACTGCTGCATGCAGGAGAAGGTCGGGCGGGCGTCAGTGGCTGGGCGTCGGCAATGCTGCCAGAGACTGGGCGACCGCACATCCATGTAGAGCGCCCGTGCAGTGGCGGCAGCGGTGCGCATGATTCGCTCCTCCCGCCGAGGATCGCGGTCAGCGCCGACGTCGGCTGCCAGGTTCCAGGCTGCGAGGCGCAGAGTGTCAGATGCTGCCGAATGCTGACACTCGAGAGGCAAGGCGCACCTTCGCCAGTCGCCAGGCCGATCAGTCCCTCTAGCCCGCGAGTGCCCTGACCCCATCCTCGTCCGCTGTGCGTCGCGCGATCCCAGATCAGGAAGGCCTCGTAGGCTGCCGCAGCCCCGAGCTCGCGCGACGAGGCTCGCATGCTGCAGAGTGGGCGGAGTGCGACGAGTTCAGCGTCCTGAGTCTCGACGTGGATGATCGCTACGTACATGTCGCGGTCGCCATAGATCTGCGAGGCGTTCATCCGTCAGCGCCCGGCTCGAGTCCTGCTGCATCCCATGTGACGCACCAGACGATGAGAGCCGCGCGCAAAGCTCCCGTCTGACCTGTAGTCGTCGTAGACTGCCGTTGAGCGGCGCGCCGTCAGCATCTGCGGGCAGCCTTGCTGGCTCAAGCGAACGTACAGCCGCCAACGCGACCGGCGACTTCGTCGTACAGGCCACGTCTCAGGCCTCGTCCCTGGGCGCTCGCGAACTGCGAGGAGGGTGAGAAGGAGAGATGTCGGCAAATCTCTGCAGACTGCTAGACGGCTTGCCACCGACCTCGTAGCCGCCCCAGTCCCGCTGAGGGGACCAGCCGGGCATTGGCGGCTGGTAGTCGAAATCAAGCCGGGGGTCCCAGCTGCCACCCCGATGACCGTAGGCTTCGCCGGCGTGCCCCTGCGGCGGGTAGTCGTATCCGGAACGGTCGTAGCGAGGACCGTACTCCGGTCTGGGATGGCCTTTAGCGGGCGGCGTGCGCCGGACAGGAGGTTCAGCCCTAGCTAGCGGCTGCGCAACAAAGGGACAGACAGACCGTAGTGGGATGGCGTGCCGTAGTAGCCGCCGTCATCCCAGACCATGCCCGGCGGCGGATAGCGGTAGTAGCGCGAGCTATTGGACCTAGACGCCGAGGGTGTGGTCCAGGCAAGTGAGCGGTTTCCACAGGGGTCAGCTGAAGCCGCTCCAATGGATCGTCGGCCGCGCGAGCGCACCCTATCGTGACGGGTGCGAGGAGGAGGGTCTCGATGAGCGTGGAGATGATCGGGTCGGCTGCCGATCGCGTTCAGTCGCGTTAGCTACCGAGCGTGGGGCGTGAAGAAGCAGGGTCGTGGTCGTGGTCGAGGTCGAGGGAGGAGGGAGACCGGCTCGGCCGGATGGAGCACAAAGGAGAGGGCAGACGTCGACAGGGGTCGGAGTGCGCAGGTGAAGGCGCCCGCACCACCGGCCCGCCGGACGGCCGGAACAGGCTGTCAGTGAGTCCAGCAGCGGCTCGCTTGCGGGGATCAGCCAAGGTCAGCAGTGGTCAACCAGCTGCACCGTCTGCGTGGCGCGAGCGGTGATGGGCATGCATATGGACGCGTTACGCTGCACCAATTCAGGCTTGCGCTGGAAGAGCGCCAGTGCCAGGGCCAAAAAATCACCGCTTCCGGAATCGAACCGGAGACCTGAGGCGAACAAGTGGAAACATTACAAGCCTACGCTCTGCCAACTGAGCTAAGCGGTGACCAGTTTGATGACAGATGGGCATTCTTTTGGTGGGTGTATCTTGAACCCTTTTTTTCTGGTCAGCAGGCGATGCTGCCCGACGGTGCGCCCGGACTAGCCGGTCGATCCTGTTAAAGAAGCAGCTCGATCGATAGGGAAGTTTGTGAGGTACAGCGCTCCACATAAGTCGCCTCTGACCCCTCATCATCACATGCGCCTCCCTCACCGATGCGACACCGGCCGACACAAGTGGTCCTCCACGACCTGTAGGCTGGGCGGAGTCATTGATGTTCGATGCCAACAAGTGGGCCAGCTCATGTCTGGCAAATCTAATCAAGTTCTGACGACTTCTGCGACTTCCTTTCACGTCCTGCCGAGGTCAGCTCAGCTTCGCGGAGCAAGCGCGCAAAGGCAACGCCGCTCGGTCGTGCAAGTGGCGCCGCGCATGGAGAGCGAAAGGAAGCCCATGTGACGGAGAGAGGGCACGCGAAGGTGGACGGGAAGTCGTACAGAGGTGGGCTATCTTCTGCTCACCGTACGGCGGCCGGTGCCGACGCTCAGTGCAATGACATTGGCGGCGGCCTCACGGTGCGTCGGCCCCTCGGCTTCCCTCTGACGGTCTTGTTCCTGCTAACATCATGCCCTAGACCGCCACGCCAACGTGAGCGGTGCAGTCAGACCGGCCAAGTGAATCCCCCCCGGGTGATGTCCTCCGCGACCCTCTCTCGTCAGACCCTGTGCGATAGGGAACGAGTCATGTGTACGCCCGAACGAGAGCACGAGCGCCAGCGACGACATCCTCGACGGGCAGCTGATGCACGTAGACCTCGTCTGCGGCCCCTGCCGACCGTCGCCAGCGAGCGACGACGACGGCGTACGTGTCGCTCTCGGGACCGAATCGGCCCTCCCAAAGAGCGACGTCGCGCGCCTTGCCCGCTGGCAATTCGGTCGTCGTGGAGGTCAGCGTCAAAAGAGGCCCGGCTGCCGGCCTGTCCGGCTCGAGGTCGAACGCCAGCGAGCTGAAGTCAATGGCCGCGCCGAGGCCGAGGAGCTTAGCGACCGCCTCCTTGTACGTCCAGAGCCGGATGAGATGGCGCGTCCGAGCGGCGTCGTCTGGCAAGGCAGCCAGGGCTCGATGCTCAGATGGAGCGAGCTGTGTCGGCCAGGCCAGCAGGGTCAGCGGATGAGTACCGCCCCTCAGCCACACGACGAGACGTACCAGGTCGCCGACCGAGCCTACGAGCGTGTCATAGTCGGGAATGCCGTCCGGCAGGCCGAGCCGCATGACGTCAACGCCAACTGCGAAGGTGCCTGGTCGAAGGCCTTCTAGCGGCGCGCACCAGGCACCGACGACGAGCCGGCCGTCGTGCGAGACGTTCCAGTCGAGAGGCAGGGGCGGCGTCTGGCGCATTGAGCAGGACAGTGGGTGAGTCCTATGCAGCTCGGCACAGAGTACAGCCCGGTCAGGACGCACAAAGTAAGGTCGGGCGTGAGACGTCGTCGCGATGCCGACGGGTCCTCCGGGAACGATCTGCTCTTGCTGCAGGGCGTACAGCGGAATCAAGCGCCCGACCAGACAGCCTGCAAAAGAGCAGGCCAGCACAGGATGTCAGTACGCTCCTTCGACACGGTGCGAGGACCCTGCCAGGACGCACGGAGGGCGTCCGACCGCCGGCGGAAGCGTCGGATGCGCTCGGCCGACTCCGGCTGCAGCAGGGCCAGCGCCGCCTCGAGCTCCTGGTCATAGACGGCAGGCGCGTCAGCATCAGGTTCTCCACAAGGACGCTAGCCAGCCAGAGGACAGACCTCGACTGACGGATCGAAGGCCGACGCATTGACGACGGCAAGGCGGACCGATGCCGATGGCAAGGCGGCCGCCATGCTGCGGGTCGGCTCCGAAGGAAGGCGCACGAGCTGCTGGGAGGGCACCTCGAGCCAAGCCGCCGACGCCGACGCCCCTAGCCGTCTTCGGGTCCGAGTCCGGGGTGCGTGCGTGCGAGCGCCGATCCGGTCGAGCGCAAGGGGACGGCCGTGGTGTTGGAAGAGATGCAAGCAAGGGTTCGTCGGTCGTTCTGCCTGTCGGCCTGCCTGCCTGCCCCTTCGGGCGAGCCTGCTGGCTTTTCGGGCCTTGCGGCTGCTGCGCGGCCTCCCTTGGCCCAGCCCCTCTCCGCCGCCGCGGCTCCACCTCTCCCGCCCCTCTGGCTGTGTTTCGCTCGCCCGACGACCATCCCCTCGACCCTCTCAGCACCATCTCGCCCCTCCTCTCTTCCATTCTGCTCTCGTCAGCCCGACCTCGCCAGACTATTCCTTGACCACCATCACCGCTCTGCCCCATGCCGTCGTCGTCGGATCAAGCCGCCTTTGCCTACGCCTCTCCGGCATTCGCACCGCTCAGGCTTCCCAAGGCCAGGCCGGCACCGAGCCAGCTGACGATCCGGCCCTTGCTCTCGCCGGGCATGGTCCTCGACAGTCTGGAGCTGCGGTCGACCGACGCCCCGCTCGGCGCCATCACGCCCTCGCCGACGACCGAGTCCAACCTCGCCCTTCGCTATCGGCCGACGCCGCTGCCCAGCCCGAGGCGCGGCGCCGATGACGAACGGGCGGAGCCAGAGGAAGGCCCCGACGTCGGCAGCGAGAACGAGGACGGCGAGCTCGAACCTTCACCGCCGCCTGAGCCCCGACCGGCGCATCCCCACCCGAGTCCCGACCCGAGGCCTGCGACGCCGCCTGGCAGGGACGAGGGACTCGACTGCGCGTCACCGCCGGCCGACGGCGACGACGGCGTGCCTGCGCTGGTCGCGACCCGGCACTCGTCCATGTCGACGACGGCGTCGACGTCCTTCTCCTCGGCCAGTCGGCCGCACAAGGCCGACTTCATCGACGACGTCTCGGGCCTGCTGCGGGCGACGGCTATCGGCGACGCTCCGGCCGTCTTTGCCGACGACGACGAGGCGCTTGTTGCCGCCGAAGACGGTGACGAGGCGGAGGACCCCGACCGGCCCTGGATCTACGGCCGCAACGAGGCTGAGCGCCGCTACAGCAACGAGATGCGTCGGCACACGCTCGGCGCGATGGAGAAGCTCATGCGTGCCGGGCGGGACGCCCCTCAGAAGCGCAAGAAGCGCGGGAGCATCCGCGGCCGGCCAGATTCGTCCGTCATCTTTGAGACGTAAGGCATTTGTGAGTTTCTTTCGCGCTTCTGGCTTGCTCCCAGCTTTGGAAAGCAACCCCGCTGACTCGTCGACCCGTGCCTTTTCAGAGCGACTGCCAACCGCTGCGGCCGCACCGTTCCAAGCCTCAGTTCACGACCCCGGTACTGCCGAACCCACCATTCACCTATTTCCTGGCCCTTCATCGCACTTGACCTCGATTCTGCTCTCGTGCTGGACACTCGACGGCTTTCGTCGAGGCACCGCATTCGGCTCGAGCCCGGCCTCGGGCCCCTCTCAACCCTCCTGTACCGACCGCTCCCGACCTCGTCACGTTCCCTTCGACCTCTACCTCGCTTGTCCTCTTTGTAGCCGTTATGCCCGCTCCTGCCGTCCCCGCTTTGTGCTGTCTGCCATGCCCTTAGTCCCTGTCCTGTTCATCGTGCGCGGGCGACTGCTGCGCTTGACCGCCCTCGCCGCCAGAAGACTTGAACGTCTCCCGCAGAGCCGACATATTTGAGGGCGCCAGATGGAGCACAATGATCCCCTTTTCTTGGCGGACTGTCTGGCGGACTGTCTCAAGGCGAGGTGCGTATGGATGCGCCGCCGGACGATGGGCGGCGCCGTTCGACGTGCAGGCCGTCTGCGCGCCGGGCCGCCTTGACGCGCTTCGCTCCCCGCAACCTCAACTTCCCCTTCAACCGGCTTCCGCATCTCTGGCTCGAATGCAGGTCAGCCTGAGCATTTCGATACGCCTGCTACCGCCCGCAAGAAGCTGAATGGCCTTCCCTGTCCCCTCGCTCGCCTTCGCTGCCCCCTCGCTCGGCCCGCAGGACGCTCGCCGGCAAGAGATTGAGCAGAAGCGGCAGCGGCTGCTCGACCTCCGCCGCGCGCGTGAGGAGCGCCGGGCCCTGCTCGAATCAGAGCGGTCAGCTGCCTCGACGCCTGCAGTACGTCCTCATGCCCGGCTGGATACGAACCTTGGGATGGTGCGAGAGGGAGCGCGGCGCGTGCGACGAGGCTCGTGGGAGCGGGGGCCGAGCTCGACAAGGGCGGGAGCTGACCTGCTTCCCCTCGCCCCTTTGTCCCAGCCCATCCTTGGCTCCCCGGCCCGCCCGTCCCGGCGCGAGGTCGACTCGCTCGTCGATTCTCTCCTCGGCCCGGCGCCTTCATTGTCCGCCGGACTCGTACCAGGCTCCTCGACCAGCTCGACTGGCGCCGACATCCACTCGGGCGCGTCGTCGGCGGCGGGGCCGTCGACCCCCTCGCGTCCGACAGCCAGCTTTCCTCGCGATGGACCAGACAGCCCAGGGCGCTTCGACCCCAGGGCAGAGAGCGGCAGGGCGAGCCGGGCGAGCTTTGACAGCGCCGGGGTAGGCACAGAGAGGTTCGTCAGCGCAACGACTAAGCTGCTACGCGGCGTCTTGCTGACCCGACGATCGCTCTCATCCGCAGCTTGCAGCCGACGGCGGCGGCGCCCCTGGCAGAGGCTCAGCCGAGGCTCCCTGAGCAACCGCCAAAGGTCCATACGAGGCCTCGATCGAGGGCGCTCTCAGGGTTAGATTAGAAGCAGACGCTGATTGTGCCCGCCCCCTGCATCGCTTCTGCGTCAGATTCTGTACACGAAGGCGGTCCAGACCTCGTTCTACTCGTCTGAGGACGACGCCGACGGTCTTCCAGCTCACATGGCCAACGGTGTCGGCTCGTCGACCAGCACCGGCCCGCCACGAGAGAGCGAAGACGCCATGCGCAAGCGTATCATCAAGGAGCTCGAGGACGAGAAGGCTGCGCTCGACAAGCAGATCGAGGAGGAGCGCGCCACGCTGGCGAAGGAGGTCGAGCAGGATCGGCTGCGAGGTCAGTCGCGCATGTCAAGCTGCGATGGGCTGCAGCTGGCCTTTCGACTGACGACCCTCGCCCGCTGCTCTGGCGCGCAGAGCTTACCGAGGAGCAGAAGAGCGAGATCTACTCGGCCCCGGCGTTCCTCGAGTTTGTCGAGAGCTCATCCAAGATTGTCCAGCGTGCGCTCAGCGACGGGTACGACTACTGCAAGGACTATGCGACCGGCGGGCCAGCCGACATGTACGTGAGCGGGACGTCACGTCACCTGAATCGGCGCCTGATCTGCTCTCGGCCTGCGCAGAGATGACGACGAGGGTCGGACCGTCAAGCTCGTCTGCGCATTCGAGGACGACAGGTGGACCAAGAATCGCTCGGTCACCGGTCTCGACTGGTCTCCAAAGGTGCAGCACCGCGTCGTAGGCAAGCTTCTTATCGAGCCCAGGGCTGAAAGCAATGCTCTCTGCGACCTGACCTCGCGCAGTTCCCCGAGCTCTGCGCTGCGTCGTACAACAAGGATCCGGCGGCGGTCTCGGACCCGGACGGACTCGTCTGCGTGTGGAACATGCACCTCCTCGACCGGCCTGAATACGTCTTCCACTCGCAGGTCCGCAATGCTGCCGCCTTTCGCTCACCGGCCGTGGACATCACTGAAACTTACTCCTTCATGCGCTCGACTAACAGACCGACGTTCTCTCGGTCACGTTTTCGCCGTTCCATTCGAATCACATCTTTGGTGGCTCGCACTCGGGCCAGATCCTGCTCTGGGACACGCGGGCCAAGCACCTGCCGGTGCTCAAGACGCCGCTCTCGGCCGCAGGCCACACCCACCCGGTCTACGGCATGAAGATGGTCGGCACGCAGAACGCTCACAACCTCATCACGAGCAGCACCGACGGCATGGTCTGCAGCTGGCTGGCAGACATGCTCGCCCAGCCGCATGTTCGTCCACTCCGCTACAGACTTGCGGCTCGGATCGATAGACTTTGCTAACCCCTCATCCCGCACGCCTGCAGGAGACGCTCGACCTCCGACACCCGGCCCATCCGAAGACGGACGAGGTTGCGATCACTGCGATCGACTTTCCGGACAACGAGACGACGACGTTCTGGGTCGGCACCGAAGAGGGCAACGTCTACCAGGCCAACCGGTACGACCGCGCCGGCGCGAAGGCCGGCCTCAACCAGCACGACCTGTACCGCGGCCACGCCGGGCCTGTCACCGGCCTCCACTTTCACCCGCTCGTCGGCCCGGTCGACTTCTCGGACCTCTTCCTCACGAGCTCGGTCGACTGGACGATCAAGCTCTGGCGGTCCAAGGCCGGCGTCGGCTCGGCCGCGTCCAAGGCGGCGAGCCTCGTCGCTCAGGGCCAGCCGGCAACGGCCGTCCCGCCCGTGTGCTCGTTTGAGGAGAGCACCGACTACGTCTATGACGTCCGCTGGCACCCGGTCCACCCGGCCGTCTTTGGCAGCGTCGACGGCAGCGGCAGGTTCGACCTCTGGGATCTCAACGTCGACACAGAGGTGCGTCGACGCACTATCCTCGCTCGCTGAAGCCCCTTCCCCGCTGACGCCAGTCCCTTTTCCAACCCATTCTTATCGTCGTTCAACCTCCACCTCCGTCTCCACGCGCGCAGGTGCCGATCCACGCGACGCAGACGCCCTCTGGTCGAGCGCTCAACAAGCTCGCCTGGGACCGCAAGGACGGCCGGCGGGCAGCAGTCGGCTCGGCCGGCGGCTCCGTCTTTGTCTACGACGTCGGCGAGGCCGCCGTACCGGCCGAGGGCGAGTGGCATGCCCTCCAGCGGACGCTCGCTGCGCTGGCCGCCGCCGAGCGGGAAGCCGACGGGCTGCTCAGTCTGCACGATGACGACGGCGGCGGTCGTTGAGGGCCCGTCGGCGATGAGACATGACACCTGTGCAGCAGGAGAAAACAGTTCACCCAGGACGCGTCGTCTGCCCCGGCATCAGCGGGGCCAGCCGTAGCCTTCTCATTCGTCTGCTCCTCCCAGGAAGCCAGTCGACCTCGATCGAGCTGGGTCAAGAGGGAGGGAGGCGGTATGGGCCTGTTTGTATTGGGCCGGAAGAAAGGCGAGTAGGTCAGGACGAAGGGGCGGCGGCCACGCTACGCTCGAGGATGAGCATACTCCGAGAGAAAAGACTTTGATAAGGGGCAGAGTGGAACTAGCAAAAGGTGGGACGCTCGCCCAAAGGGGGCGAGGGGAGGACCAAGGAGGGAGAGGACAAGTTGATCGTACAATGGCGGGCGCGGGCGAGTCCGGCGACGCATGGCCGCTCGCCTAGCTCGCTCTCCTCCTTTTCGCGCGAAGCCAGACCGGACCAGAGACGGGATGGGACGGGAGAAGGGAGCAGGCCACAGCAAAGTGCAGGCCATTCCGTTTCTCCCTCGGACGACTCTGGCTCATCCGGCCGGGCAGCCGCGTAAGACTGACGCGGCGCCGGCCAAGGGTGGCTCGTCCTGCCGAGCTCGTCTTGGACGAGGGGCGGGGAGCCGACGTTCGGACGAGGGAGTGTCTCGAGCGGCCCCCTTTGGACGAGCGGCGGGTCGGGCTGGAGAGGAAGGGTTTCGAGGAAGAGAGAGGAGGTGAGGGGAAGGCGGGGTTATAGAGGAGTCAGACGAGGGCGGGAAGGGACCCTTCCACTGCTTTGCCCTGGGAAGGGAAGCAGGGAGAGGGCCATGGGCTCTCCCACCGCGGTCGTCGCAGGGAGGAGCTCGGGGAGCGGGAGGGAGGAGGTCGGATGTATGATTTGTTGAAGGGGAGAGACCCCAGAGGGGAGTGCGGAGGTCGTTTCTTTGAAGGTGTGGAGAGGCCGAGCCGGCTGCCGTCGTTCCGCGTCTCGGATGCTGGAGTCGTCCGTGTGGCTCACAAGAGGCCGCGCTCAGAAGAAGAAGCGGGGAAGGATCGTCCTGGCAGGTCAAAGGGGACGAGGGGGGCAAGGGGGGGGGGGGGAGCGGCAAGATGTCAGCGGGCGAGCTCGTTGGCTAAAGCCAGCGACGCACCCCCTACGAGGTGCGACGCGCAGATCAGCCAAAGGGGGAGATGCGAGAAGTCCGAAGGGGAGTGCAGGGGAATACGGACGTTGCTCCGACGCCGACGCCAAAGACGAGCGCGCCCCACGCGGCCTGGCGGACCGTCTCGAGCGTGCTGCTGCTGGCCGGCGGGGGGCGGAGCGCGCGGGCGTTGGTGGCGATCTGCCGGCCCTCCTCGAGCTCGGTTGCCTCGTCCTCGTCGGCCAGCTCGTCACCGTCGGCCGCCTCGACGGCGTCAATCGACCGCTTGCCGCCGCTTGTCGGCACAACGGCCGGCTGCTGCTGCTGCTCCTCGACGATGACGCCCTCCTGGTCGAGGACCTCCTGGGCCGCCTCAAGCACGGCCTGCTTGCGCGCCTCCTCGGCCCGCTTGAGCTCAGCGACGAGCGCCTGGCTCTCTGCGAGCTCGCGCTCGGCCCGCTCGCGCGCGGCCGTCGCCTGCTCGGCCGCCTCGACCGTCGCCTTGGGCAGGTCGAGCTCGAGGCTGACGTGCGTGCCCGCAGGGAGCGCCTCGACCGCCTCAGCCAGTGGCGCGGGAGCCGCAACCGCAGGAGCGGGGGGAGGCGAGGCAGGAGCGACACGCGTCCGCTTTGGCGCAGGCGAGGATCCGGCCTTTGCGGCCGTTGTCGTCGAGGCGGAGCTGGTGGGAGCGGCGCCGGTCGAGCCCTGCGAGGTCTGGAGACCCTCGGAGGCCGCCTGGGAGCGCTGCGACTTGCGGTAAGCCTGCTCCGGGTCCGGGTGGGCGTCGGCAAGGGCCTTTGGCAGAGGAGCAGGTTGTCAGTCGTCGTGACGGGCAGGGCTTCCGATGGGCAGACGCAAGGGGGGGGGGCGCACCTGGATCAGGTCGGTCACGCCGTAGGCGGCGGCCGCGCGGAGAGCCACCTCCGGTACGACCCAGGTGCCCGCGAGCCGGACGGCCTCGGACGCCCGGCCGCCGTTCGCATTGGCGTTATCGCCAGAGGCCTTGACCCACTCGCACTCGAGCCGCTCCTGCTCCTCGGAGGCGTAAGGGAAGCAGGCCTTGAAGAGGGTCGTCTGCGAAAAGGCCCCCGTGTCGTACCGCCGGAGGACAAAGGCGTGGCCCTTGGGCGTCGGCACCTTGACCCGGCCGACGATAATCTCCTGATCCTCGCGGACAATCGTCTGGTACTTGACGACAAAGTTCTCCTTCGGGACTGAGAGGGAAGGAAAGTGAGGGATGCGGGAGCGAGGCGAGGGTGAGCACGCGCGAGCAGAAAAGCCTGGCGCCCGCCCGCAAAGGACGACGCGTGCCGGCGTTCGAGCTCAGAGCCAGCCGAGCTCGACTGGCAAGTAAGGAGGAGCAAAGACGCGTGCCGAGGTGCTGTGACCGGCCGCTCGTCGCTCGACGGCGACGACGACGGGCCTGCCTCACCGGCCGATCACAGGTCGCTTTTCCCCTCCGCCTGCCCGCCACGACGCGCGCGCGCGCGCGCGCGCGTTGCCCGGACGATCTCCACACAAAGGGACGGCCCGGAGGGCTGGATGGACGAACTGGACGAGAGGTGCGGATTGAGCCTGGCGACAGATCGAGACGAGTCGAGGTCAGCTGATGATCTTTTGGATCGGCGAAGACGAGGCGAGCCGGCGAGAGAGGGACGACGAGGCGGGAAGGGGAGAGGCAGGACGCACTGCGAGAGCGGCAGGGCCGGCCGGGCGGCCTTCTTCTGTTGTGGGCGGCGGCGGCGGTGGGGAGGGAGCGTTCAGCGAACCGAACGAGACAGGAGATCCGGCCTGCAGAGGCGATCGAGCGGGATACGAACGGCGGGCGTGCGGGGCATGGGTCGTCCTTTTGGGTTCCGGTCGGTGTCGGTGCGAGGGCGGGATGGGTCGGTCGTTGGCTGATGGTCCCAGCTGCTGCAGGCGGGAGCTCGTCTGCTGCCGCTAGCCGGCAGTCGCAACGACACCGCGCGCTGCGAGTTGGACCTGCCCTCGCGCATCGGACACGACTGACGTCCCTCGGTGCCCGCCTCTTCTTCTGCCAGCAGGACGGCTGACCGGGTGAACAGTCAGGCGCTCAAGGAGCCCTCCTGGACTGTCGCCTGCTGGGCCTCGCTCGACATGTGGAGGCGGAGGGTCGAGGTGACGCCTCGTTCATGCACTGCCGCGCAGCCGTTCCCGCCGGCCGCAGTCGGTCGTCGTGGCCGGGCGCGCGGCGAAGGGAGCAGATGGCCGGCCGTCGCCCCTTCTCCTCGCACACCCACCGACACCCTCCAACCGACTACCCGCCGCACAGAGACAGCCTACATCATGTTCCGCACACCGAATCCGTACGACGAGCTCGTTGGTCTGTCCCTGCTCCTGCCTGGTCGCCCTTCTCGAGATCCTCAGCAGGCTGACCCTGCCTCTCCACCCTGGACCCCCCACCTTGCGATGGCCACCGATTCGTCTCGACTCCCCAACAGCGGCGGGCACGGCCGAGACGCTGACTGACGTCAACTGGGAACGCTTTCTCGAGGTCTGCGACAAGGTCTCGGACGAGGGCGAGACGGGGTGCGTTCCCACCTCTCTTCGCGTCTCCTCAGGGTCGCTCATGGGGGGGGGGGGGGGGGTGCCGGGCCGACGGCATGTCGCTCGAGCCAGCAGGTTGCTGGGCTTCCCGTCCGTCGAGTAACGAGCGGTCACAGCAACGCGGCCCCTTTCGCTATCCAACGCCGGCTCCCACTGCCGTTCTGTGGTGCGGCACGGGGTCGTTCGACCGGGAGCTCGCCTCGGCTCTGGAGGACGATGGGAGGGGTGGGTGCACTGCTCCTATTCGCGAGCTTTGACGCTGACCACTCATCTTCCCCATCCCGCTGCTTCGCTCTCGCTCTCACCTCGCCCTTTATCACTCGTGGCGACATCTCCGAATGCCGCCCTCCGTCCGTCACCCCGTGTCCCTGCACCGCGTCGACCCTTACCTCAAAATGCCTCCCATCTCCCTCGTTACCTGCCCATCATCTTTGCTCCGATTTCCCCAATCGACAGCGCCCGCAACGCCATCTCCGCCATCCTCAAGCGCCTCGCCCACCGGAACCCTAATGTTCAAACATTTGCGCTCGAGGTCAGTCCCAAGCGCTCCTCCTATCGAAGCTGCCAGAAGCTCGGGCCGAGGGGACGTCCACTGTCTGGCGAGGACCGGCTCGCTGACCATCCCTCCCCTTTCCTGCTTCACCTGCCACCTCTTGCTTCGCTTCATGATTCACTTCGGCTTACGTACACCAGCTGACCAACTCGCTCTCTGAGAACTGTGGCCGGTCCGTCCGGCGTGAGATCTCATCCAAGAGCTTCACCGACGGGCTCGAGCGCGTCGTCACCGACCGGACGACGGCGGCCCCCGTCCGGCAAAAGGTGCTCGGGCTCGTACGCAAGTGGAACGAAGAGTTTGAAGGGAGCGAGGAGGATGACGGGGCGCTCGTCCATGAGCTGTATGACCGGCTGGCGAAGAGTACGTGCCGCCTCGCTCTGAGGTTCAGGATCGCATGCCCGACGCTCACACCCGCTCTGCCCACGTCCCTGTCTGTGCGCCTCGCAGATGCCGACTACGCCCAAGCGCTGACGGGCTCGGCTCGGTCGGACCCTGCGCCCGAGGAGGTCGAGCGTGCACGCCAGGCGGCCGAGGAGGCTGAGCTCGCGCGCGTGCTCGAGCTCTCGAAGCAGGAGACGGGCGGCCGGCACGCCTCCTCGTCCGGCGCGGGGGGCTCCTCTCGGCCGGCCGGAGGGTCGGGTTCGGGCTCGAGCGCTGCGGCGGCAGCGTCGGCTGGCTACGCGGGCGGGTCATCGTCATCTGCCGCGAGGGGCGTCAGCGGCAGCTCGTCTAGCAACCAGAGGTCGTCGTCCTTGCCTCAGCAGGCGCAGCAGACGACAGCGGCCTCGTCTTCGGCTGCCGCCGATCACCGACCGCCGACGCCGCCGCTCCAGCAGGCGGTCCGCGTCCGGGCGCTCTACACGTACGCGCCGTCGAACCCGACCGAGCTCGCGTTCGAGGCCGGCCAGTCGATCAAGGTGATTGGCCGGACGTACGACCAGTGGTGGCGGGGCACGCTCGCCGGCCGGGTCGGCATCTTCCCCGTCAACTATGTCGAGCCCCTGCCCGCGCCCTCGGCCGCCGAGCTCCGGCTCGAGCGCGAGGAGGAGGACGAGCTGTTTGAGCGGATCGCCGGCTTCGACGAGCTGCTCGAGCGGCTGCGGAGCGTCGAGCCGGGCCGGCCGATCCCGGACGACGTCGAGGAGCTCTACGCCGGCTGCGTCGGCCTCCAGGCGAGACTCGGCCAGCTCATCGGCAAGTACGCCGGCGCCAAGGCCGAGCTCGAGACGCTCTCAAACATCTTTGCCCAGGCAGCCTTCAGCTACCAGGCGATGAAGAACCCGCACGTCGCCCCGCCCGCGCCGCAGAGTGCGTTCGCTGCTCCTTTCTGTTGTAACGGTCCGTGCCGTCCGGCCACCCCTACTGACTCTGTTTCCTACCCTGCCACCCTACGTTCCCTCTCGTCGCTCCCTCCCAGTGTACGCTCATCCGCACCAGTATGCCCAGCAAGTGCCGCCCGGCCAGCAGCAGCAGCAGCCGCCGCCGTCGACCTTTGCAGCCGACCCGCCGCAAGCCGCCTACGCCGGCGGTCCTCCCCAGCAGGCCGCCCCTCTCGTCGCCAGCGAGCAGCAACACGCTCAGCATCCGGCGCACGGCGGCGGGCACCAGCCAGGCTCGGCCCAGCAGCAGCAGCAGCAGCACATGTCGCCCGAATGGCAGGCCTACTACGCCCAGCAGGCGGCAGCCGCCCGCGGGCAGGCCGGACCGATCCCCGGCCAGCAGCCGGCAGCGGCAGCCGCCGAGCAAGCGCCCCAGGCCCATGCTCAGGCGCAGGCGCAGCCTCCGCTTCAGCAGCATGGGTCGTACGACAGCCAGCACCATCACCCGCAGCAGCAGCAGCAGCAACGGCACGCCTCGCAGGGCTCCCTTCACCCTTCGCACCCCCAGCAGCCTCAGCAGCAGCAGCAGCAGCAGCAGCAGCAGCAGCAGCAGCAGCAGCAGCAGCCTCCGTACGTGACCTCGCCTCAGCCGTTGTACGGTGCCTCGCCCTCGCCTTCGCCCTCCCATGCCGGTCCGCCGGCCCCAGCGGCCGACCACCAGCCGCAGCCGCAGCAGCCATACATGGCCGGCCCTCCGCCCCAGCAGGCGTACGCTTACTCGCCGCACGCCTGAAACCCGATCGGCATGATCCCCCCCGTGAGAGAACCCCCCCCCCCCTCCCGAGCTAGCCGAGCCGCCTCGCCCCTCGCCGAGCGTGAGGGTGCAAACGAGCATCCGATTTCGTCCGTTTGCCCCGTCGGTGGATGCAGCTGTTGTTCTAGAGCACCCCCCCCTCCCCCCCTTCGCTCTGTCGATCGGCATTCGACGCGCATCCACGCCACTCGCCGCTCTCCTTCGACCTGAGTGACGAAGATGGGAGCGAATGCGAACGGGCTGGGAAACGAGCGCCGGGCCAGCCCGCATGTTGGAAAGACGCGCGCAAAGATTGGGTGGC
>Ga0308160_10001818_pt1 | contig 28080 bp, 25 predicted proteins | sample PhyFR1_FD_201036 | JGI IMG/M metagenome (GOLD analysis project Ga0308160, IMG submission 201036) | Phyllosphere microbial communities from UC Gill Tract Community Farm, Albany, California, United States - DLSLF.R1 | ecosystem: Host-associated > Plants > Phyllosphere > Unclassified | place: USA... | reverse complement strand
AATCAAAACGCACTGACTTCGCTCTCGCTGCCTAAGCAGTAAGACAGTCCGTCAGCCCGAGGTTGCTATTGCCCCGGATCCTGGCGTCATTTAGATAGCCACTGCTGTTTACCCCCGTCATCGGGGTAAACGGGACTCTTAGATGACTGGGCCCGGATCAGCCAGCTGTTTGCAGCATGGCTGGGGCCGAGAAAGTCCGACGCAAACTGCGCCCGGAGAAGCCCTGACAACACGACATCGGACGGGGGTTCAATTCCCCCCATCTCCACACCCCTGCGGTGATTCGGGACATCCCTTGCGGATGAGTCGAGTCGCCGAAAAAACACCCCGGTCTTCGGACCGGGGTGTTTTTCTTTGCCCGGATTGAGCGGGCTGGTATCCCAGGCCGGGGCCGGGCCCTGGACCACTGTGACCCAGGGCCTGATTCCTCAGACTTCTGGAGGCAGGATTATTGCCGGGCCTCGTTGAACCGTTGCGCCACTACGGGCATCAGCGAGTGGATGTAGCTCCGTGAGGCGTGGTCGAAATCGGCGTAGACCTGCAGGCCGCCGATGACCGCGTAGCAGGTCTGGTCGTCACAGAACTGGTCAGACATGTCGAGCACCTTCACCGAGGGCTTGCCCATGCCGACGGCCGCACTCGCAATCGGGTCCGGCACCAAGGCTTCGGCCCGGGGGTTCGCGCAGTTAATGGGCTGTTGCTGGTTGAGCGCCACGCAGTCCGGGCTGCTGTGGCGCAGCGTCAAGGGGGGATCGCGGAAGACGAAGACCCGGGAGCCCGCACCTGTCCAGGCGAGGAACCGCTTGGCGACGGCATCGCCGTACTGTTCCAACTGGGGGCGGCCGGTGCCATCGTCGATCGTTTCCCCGGCGCCGAAGGAGGAAGCGAAGACCATGCCGGGTTTTTCCTGGACAATCCTGTCGGTCACCTGCTTGCTCCAGTCCAGGCACCGTTTCTGGGAGCGTGCGTCATCCGCGGGTTCGCCCATGAAAGCGACACGCTTTACGTCGACGAACGGACAACCACCCACCATGGATTCCTTCAGCTTCCACTTGTGCAGCCGGGCCAGTTCATACAGGGCGCTCTTCCACTGCTCCGCATGCGAGTCGCCGATCAGCCAAACAGTTGCCGAGGCCGGCGCGCCGCCCGTGAAATCACACTCCGTCAGGAGTTTCTGGTCCTCAAAAACGATCGGGTCTGCCGCCGGGTGGCATTCCGGGGCGTCAAAGCGCGGAGCCTCGTTCGGCCCCACGTTGGCAACCCGGGCAGCGCCAAAGGGATCACCGCAATCATTTCCCGGGTCCAGGCTCCGCGCGCCGTAGCAGGGGTCCCCGGAAAGGTTCTGCAGCTTGGCTGTCTCTGCCTCCTGCGCCTTTCCGAAACTCAGCAAAAGGCCTCCGCACAAGGCACAGACGGTGGCCATGGCAGCCGCCGTGACCAGGACGACCCGGAGCGGTCTGGCCCCCTTCAGGAGTTTGGTGCGGCCCGGGTCTTCGACAAGTTTCTTCGACGCGTAGGAGAGCCCGATGGCCAGTGCCAGGATGCCGAGTTTGTCCAAGGTCCCCAGCGGGCGGCTAAGGATGGCCGGCGCCAGGACTATGAGCGGCCAGTGCCACAGGTACAGCGAGTAGGACACATCGCCGACGAACTGGATTGGCCTGGCGGCAAGGACCTGGTTGGGCGAGCAGAAGGGGCTGTTCGGCCCCGAAGCAATTACCAGCACAGTACCGAGGACGGGAACTGCGGCAGCGAAGCCGGGGAAGAACGTGTGCTCATTGAACGTCAGGGCGGAAAAGGCGATCAGGCCGTACCCCAGCCACTGCGCTGTTCCAGAGAGTGCCAAATGGTAGGAGGGCAGCCGCAGGCGCAAGGATCCCAAAGCGTGGGCGCCTCCGATGGCCACCAGGGCCCCGGCACCGAACTCCCAGACGCGGGCCGGCGTGACAAAGTAGGCCGGGCTCTTGTTGGTGTACGTAAACCAGATGCAAAACACCAGCGCGATGACACTGGCAAGCGCGACCCCCAGGGTCAGTAGCGCCCGACGGCGGAGCCGGAACCTGACCGCGGCCGTAAACAGTCCGAGCATCAGTAGGGGCCAGACCAGGTAAAACTGCTCCTCCACGGAGAGCGACCAATAATGCTGCACCGTGGACGCGGCTTCGTTGTGCGCTGAATAGTCCACGGATTTAGCGGCCAGAACCCAGTTCTCAACATACAGGACAGATGCCATGGTCTCCTGGGCTATGGCCACCCAGCGTGAGAACGGAAGCAGCGCCCAGGCTGCCAGGAGGGAAACGACGCCCACAAGGGTTGCCGCCGGGAGGAGCCGCCTGATCCGCCGCGCATAGAACTGACCAAGGTTGATCCGGTCTGATCGTTCCAGTTCGCCGAGCAGGTGCTTGGAAATCAGGTAACCCGAGATCACGAAGAATACATCGACGCCGACGTACCCGCCCGGAAGCCGAACGGGCCACAAATGGTTGAGGACCACGAGCATGACTGCCAGGGCCCGGAGGGCCTGGATGTCCTTGCGCGTTGCGTTGACCGATTCTTTCCGTCGCAGTTCCGACCGCGTTCGGAACAAGACCTGTCCGGTCACACGTACTCCTTGTTATTCGACCTGTGGGTTCACCGGGAGCGTGGTCCCGTCCCGCCACAGGTGTGGCGGCCAGGCGTGCTTTCCACCGGGAACAACGCCCGGATGGCATGAAAGCCGCATCGTCGGTGAAGCCAAGACAACCCACATGCTGTGAGGTTGTGGAGGAAATCCCCTCGGGTACTTTAGCACCGGACATACCGCGGTGATGGTGTGGGCAGGCCAAGGTGACAAGCGGCCCGGGGCGCGGCGGATACGCGGCTGCACCAGGGGAGGGGAACGAAGAGCAGGCGTTCACCGAAGGCGTAGCGGGCCAGGGACTAGCGTTGCTCGGCCGCCCGTTGTATCCGGTAAGCCCCCCAGCGCGACAGGTGCGGGGTGCCAGGACAGGGAGGTGCGTCATGGAGCGCGCACGGGAAGAGGCTTCGGACAGGTACGACGACGAAGCCTTGGATTCGTATTCACGCACAGTCATGCGGGTGGCAGCGGCGGTCACGCCGCATGTTGCCGCCATTGAGATGTCAGCTACCCGCCGCAACGGCCGGATGCGCGTTGGAGCGGGCTCAGCGGTGCTTTTCACGGAGGACGGCTACCTCGTCACCAACTCCCACGTAGTGGCGGGAACAAGGAACGGGCACGCTGTCTTTGCCGACGGGAGCAGGCTGGAGTTGGAGCTTGTGGGCGCAGACCCGCTGTCCGACCTTGCAGTTGTCCATGGCCGGCGACCCAAGGTCCGGCCCGCCGAGCTGGGAGATGCCGAGTCCCTCCGCGTCGGGCAACTCGTCATCGCGGTCGGAAACCCGGTGGGACTTGCAGGTTCCGTAACAGCCGGAGTGGTCAGTGGCCTGGGCCGCGCCATACCGGTCTGGGCGGACGGTAACAGGAGGGTGATCGAAGACGTCATCCAGACCGACGCCGCCTTGAATCCGGGAAACTCAGGCGGTGCCCTGGCCGATACGCACAGCAGGATCGTGGGCATCAATACCGCTGTGGCCGGGGCAGGGCTGGGCCTGGCAATCCCCATCAACTCAACCACCCGGCGGATCATTTCGGCCCTGCTCTCGGACGGCCGGGTGCGGCGGGCCTACCTGGGACTCGTCAGTACCCCGGTCCGGCTCACTCCCAGCGCAGTCATCAGGAGCGGCCAGCGGGACGGCCTCCGCATCGTTGAGGTGCTGCCAGGTTCTCCGGCAGACCGGGCCGGCCTGGCTGCAGGGGATATCGTGCTGACCGCCGGCGGGAGGGCTGTCAGCAACGCCGAAAGCCTGCAGCGGCTGCTGTTCTCCGATGCCATCGGCCAACCGTTGGACCTGGCGGTGCTCCGTGACGGGGCGGAACTCCGCCTGGTGGCGGTCCCTGATGAAATGACCAGCAACCCCAGGTAAGCCTCGCTGGAGGGGTTATCGTCCGCCGTCGGGCGCTTCCACGTCTGCGATGCCGACGAAGCGGGTGCCCACGCCGTCGAACTCGCTGCGGACAAATCCTGCCTGGGCCGGCGGCACATCGTCCGGGCGGTGATGGTCGCACACCACATAGGTGAAGTCCGGCCACCATTTCTTAGGCCGTGCCGCTTCCTCGTAACCGCACACCGCGCACACGAGGTGAACCCAGACCGGCCGTTTGCCCGTCCGGTTGGCACGGGACTGTTCCAGCCAGGCCGGCGGGCTGTCCAACAGCGCGCCGAGTTGCTCCTCGGACATAAACTTGGGGAGGCCGTGGCGCTGGGCCATTTCCATGGGGATATCGAGGGCTATTGCCACGTCGCGTCTGCTGATCATCACCTCCACAATACGTGAACGGGACAGGCCGGCATGGCCAGGACGGAGTCCTCAGGACACTAAGGCAATCCCGGCGGCGGCAGCGCCAAGGCCCAGTACCAGGTTCACTGCGACGTTCATGGCTGCGGCTCCGAACCTTGCCTCTCCGAGCAGGCGCACCGTGGCAGTGGTCCAGGAACTGAAGGTCGTCAGGCCGCCTGCAAAGCCCGTCGCAAGGCCAATGCTCCATTCGTGCCCCAGCCCAAGCTGCGCCGTGAGGCCGTACGAGATTCCGATGATGAAGGAGCCTGCCACGTTGACCACCAGTGTTGCCCAAGGCCAGTGGAGCCGCTCCTTCGACAGTCCCGGCCGTACGGTGCGCCGGGAGCTGTGGTGGGCGAACCAGCTGTCCGTGGCGAACCTCAGGAGTGCACCGGAGATACCGAAAATTCCCACCAACGCGGCGCTGATCACTGCCGGCTCCCGGAGCCGCCCCGCGCGGACAACCGCCCGGTGAGCCTGCCCAGGCGCCAGCCCAGCGCCGCCGAGAGCAGGCCCAGCAGCAAGGAGAGACCCAGGTAAGCGATCCACAGCACATGCTGCCCCTCCCGCGCCAGCTGGTCCACGGCAAACACCACCGCCGAAAACGTCGTGAAGGACCCAAGCAGTCCCGGCCCCAGACCGGCACGGAGCCAGAATGCGGTCTGCGGCCGCGCCATCCAGGTGGTGGTCAGGGCGGCCAGGACGAAACTGCCGACGACGTTGATCCAGAGCGTTGTCCAGGGCACGGACCCCGCGGGGTCGGGGAAGGCCAGGCCCAGTCCGTACCGGAGTTCAGAACCAACGAGGCCGCCGGCGGCAACAGCCAGCCAGGCACGGCCCGACGGAATCCACGTCTCCCTCATCCGGCCCTGCGCATGTCAGGACTCCGTCAGGGTGCAACCCTCGTGGGGGTGGCCGGTGTGCACCCACAGTGCGGAGGTGACCTCGTCGGCGAGATCAAATTCCCTGGTTCCGCCGGCATTGCTGATCCGCACGATCAGGGCACCTCCGAAGGGCCGCCGTCCCAGGATTTCAACCCCGGAATCAAGATCGATCTCTTCGGCCGCAAGGTAGCGCAGCAGCTCAGGGTTGTCGTCGCTGATGCGGGTGATCCGGCCTGTGTGGCCCTCGTCGAGTTCGCCCAGGAGGCGGGCAACGGGCATGTGGACCTTGCCGTCGGCCGTGGGAATGGGATCACCATGCGGGTCCCGGTCCGGGTGGCCCAGCTGCGCTGACACCCGGTCGATAAAGGTGTCAGAGACAGCGTGTTCCAGCAGTTCGGCTTCGTCGTGGACTTCATCCCAGCTGTAGCCCAGCTGCTGGACAAGGTACGTTTCGATGAGCCGGTGGCGGCGCACCATGGACAGTGCAAGCCGGAGTCCGGCATCCGTGAGGGTAATCGCGCTGTAGGGCTTGTGGTCCACCAGCCCCTGGTCCTTCAGCTTGCGGACCATCTCCGAGACTGAAGAATTTGCCACTCCCAGGCGCTGTGCCAGCTGGGAGGACGTGATGGGCTTGTCCTGCCATTCCGTGAACGAATAGACCACCTTGACGTAGTCCTCAATGGAGGAGGAGGGCGCGCTGGTCTTCACACGTTCAAGCCTACCCTTTGGCGGGACGCGGCCGGGATCCGCGTCTCACGCGCGGACGGCGCGCCAGGACAACGTCAGGTAGGGGAGGCTGAGTTCTTCACCCTCGGCATGCCCCAGATGCTCATGGAGGTACCACGTGAGGTTCGCCAGGACTTTGGCCCGGGTCTGTTCGTTGGCCCTGAGGTAATAGCTCCGGGATTTGGTCAGTTCCATCAGGTCGGCAGGGGTGACAGGATCCTGCCAGCGGGTCACGTGTCCTTCGAGGCCCTCGAACTCCGGGCCCACCAGCGGCCGCTGCCCGGGCTTGTAGACGTCCCCGGCATGCATGATGCGGGAAAGCCGGTGCACCCACGGTACCGAGGTGTCCAGCTGGTTCCACACCAGTCCCAGCGTTCCCTGCGGACGGAGGACCCTGGCAAGTTCCGTGCTGGCCGCGAGGGCGTCACACCAGTGCCAGGCCTGGGCAACGCTGGCGACGTCGAAACTTGCGTCATCGAGCCCGGTGGCCTCGGCGGTGCCGCGCAGGGCAGCAGCTGCCGGGTATTGGGCGGAGAGTTGCGCCAGCATGTCCGCGGAGGGATCGACGGCGGTCACGGACAATCCGAGCGCCAGCAGCAGGTCAGTGAATTTGCCTGTCCCTGCGCCGACGTCGAGCGCATCATGGGCGCCTGCGGGCACCAGCCACCGTGCCGACTCCGCCGGATACCCCGGACGGACCTTGTCATAGTGCTTGCCGCCGTCCTGGAAGCTCTGGCCGAGCTCCCGGCGCCGCCCGTGATCGAGCTTGGGCCCACCCCGAACCACGTGCGGCCTCCTTCAGCTGATTCCCTGCGGGTACCGTCCGAATTTACAGCATGCACCCGGGTGCCGGCTCCCGGCGGTCAGTCGTCGATGCAGGGCGCTGCGCCGGCCGTTCCCGGGGTGTTCGGTGCCCAGTGGGGGTAGGTCCTGGTGTCGTTGGCCGGCACCCATCGGCCGGCATCGACCACGTAGTCCCAGCCGAGCCCGTCCCGGCGGAGCTTTTCAATGCCTGCGAGGAGCCGCTGGGCATCTTCCAGCCGGGAGCCCACTCCAAAGCTTGCACGCAGCGATCCCGATGGCAGCCCCAGGCGCTTCAGCAGCGGGTGGGCGCAGAAGCGGCCATCGCGGAGTCCCACGCCGTGTTCGGCGGACAAGTAGGCGGCTACCAGGCCGGCGTCGTAACCCGCCACAGAGAAGTTCACCACCCCGATGGTGTCCTTGTCAGGATCGGTGTCCTTGAAGATCTGGTGCACCGTGACGCCGTCGATCGCCTGCAGGCCTTCCACCAGGTAGGAACGGATGGCCGACTCGTGGGCGTGCCAGCGGTCCTGGTCCAGGCTCGCGATAACCTGTGTTGCCCGCGCCAAGGTAGCCGCACCCAGTACGTTGGGGGAGCCGCCCTCATGGCGGGCCGGGCCGATGGCCCAGCTGACGCCGTCGAGCTTTGCCTCCTTGACGGCGCCACCGCCGGCGAGGTGCGGAGTTCCGGCGTCGAGCCAGTCCGGGCGGCCCACCAGGACGCCCGCGCCAAACGGTGCGTAGAGCTTGTGCCCGGAGAAGGCAAGGTAGTCGACGTCGTCGGCGCTGATGTCCACGCGGCGGTGCGGCGCCAGCTGGGCCGCGTCCACCACGATGCGCGCACCGTGACGGTGGGCGAGGGCGGCAAGCTCCCTGATGGGCAGGATTTCGCCGGTGACGTTGGAGGCGCCGGTCACGGCCAGGAGGCTGACGCCGCCCTGCTCAAGCTCGGTGCGCACGGAATCGATGGTCCCGGCGATCGTGTCGGCGGCGACGATGCTCCGGTGGGGGACACCCTGCCACGGCAGCAGGTTGGCGTGGTGTTCGATGTCCAGGTAGAGGACGTCACCGGCGGGTTCGCCGTCGGTGCCGGGGAGGCAGCCGGCCAGCAGGTTGAGGGAATCGGTGGTGTTCCTGGTGAAGATCACGGAATCGTCGGGGCGCCCGCCGACGAACTCGCGGACGATGTTGCGCGCGTTCTCGTAAACGGACGTGCTGATCTGCGATGCGTAGCCGGCGCCGCGGTGGACGCTGGCGTAGAACGGCAGGATCTCGTTGAGGTAGGCCGACACCACGGTCAGGGCCGGGGCGGACGCCCCGTAGTCGAGGTTGGCGTAGCGGACGTGGCCACCTGAGATCAACGGGGCCAGGATTTCAGCGCCGGTAACCGCTGAAAGCGGACGTCCGGCGGCGGCCAGGCGTTCGTCAGGGACGTTTTCGGCGGCGATGGCGGTAATGGGGGAGTGGACGGCAGTAGTCATGGAGACCTCACTTCAGGACAGGACTCCGGCTGTGCTGGAATCCGCGCTTGCCGCATCCGCTCCGGACCGGCCTGGTCGTCACCCGGGGCACCCCACCGCGAATGGAGGGTTGCCGGCCAGCAAACCGGGGTTTAGCGCTGGCACTCGTGACCTGGATAAAACCATAGAACATCAGGCGGCCCGGTCCGAAGCCGGGGGGATTGTTAAGGCTTTTGTTACGCGCGGCCTGGAAACGGGACTTTCTCCGAAGAATACGACGGCGGGCGCCCCCTTTTGGAGGCGCCCGCGGTCGATTGTTCGGAAGGAGGCCGGCTTACAGCAGGTCGTCCAGTCCGGGGTTGAGCCGGTGCAGCACTTCGGTGTGCAGGATGGAATTGGTGGCCAGGGCGTTCCCGCCGAACGGCCCGTCCTCACCTTCGAGCGAAGTGAAGCGGCCGCCTGCCTCCACCACGATGGGCACGAGGGCGGCCATGTCATAAAGGTTCAGCTCGGGCTCGCAGGCGATGTCCACCGATCCTTCGGCCACCATGCAGTAGGACCAGAAATCGCCGTAGGCGCGCGTGCGCCAGACGTCCTCAGTCAGGCCCAGGAAGTCGTCCAGGTTGCCGCGTTCCTTCCAGCCGCCGAGGCTGGAATAGGACAGCGAGGCGTCGGACAGGGTGGAAACGTCCGAGACCCGGAGCCGGGTGGCCGACGCAAGGGATCGGCCCATGTAAGCCCCCATGCCTTTGGCGGCCCACCACCGCTTACCCAGGGCGGGTGCGCTGACAACGCCAACCACCGGCTCGCCCTCATCAACGAGGGCGATGAGCGTGGCCCAGACGGGAACTCCGCGGACGAAGTTCTTGGTGCCGTCGATGGGATCGATGATCCACCGCCGGGAGCCGTGGCCGGTGCTGCCGAACTCTTCGCCCAGCACAGCGTCGCGTGGCCGGGAACGTGAGAGCTGGCCGCGGATGGCTTCCTCGGCGGCTTTGTCCGCATCGGTGACCGGCGTCAGGTCGGGCTTGGTCTCCACGTGGAGGTCCTGCGCCTTGAAGCGGCTCATGGTCTGGTCATCCACGGAGTCGGCCAGGACATGGGCCAGGCGCAGGTCGTCGTTATAGGTCGAAGCGGGTTGGATCATGGTTCCAAACTACCGTCTGGCGCCGGTTCTGCCGGGAGGTCGGCCGTGCCGGTTGGTGCTGTCAGCTGATGGTGCCGAGCTCCTTGGCCTCCTGGGCTTCCATCCTGGGATCGGTGCCCAGGAGCCGCCGGAGCGAAGCCAGGCGCGCTTCACCGGTGGGTCCTGCGTGTCCGCCGGCCACCCAGGCGTCGAGCCCGCAGTTGACGGCAGCGGCGGTGTGCTTGCAGCCGCGTTCGCAATCATCAGTGCCCGGCGAAAGATCCGGGAATGACCTCAGGATCCGGTCCGGATCCACGTGGGCAAGGCCAAATGACCGGATGCCGGGGGTGTCGATGATCCAGCTGCCGGGTGGGGCGTCGGCCAGGCGCAGGGCAAGGGCCGACGACGACGTGTGCCGTCCCCGTCCGGTTACCGCATTCACACCGCCGGTGGCCCGTTCCGCACCGGTCAGGGCGTTCACCATGGTGGATTTGCCGACGCCGGAGTGCCCCAGCATCACAGTGACCTTGCCGCCCAGGTGGGCCCTGAGCCCGGCAACAGCGTCACTGTCCAGCCGGGCCGACAACCCGTCATCGGAGCGCGCGTCAATGCCTGACGCCTTCAGGTCGGCGGTCCGGCTGATGATGACCGGGAAGTCAAGGTGCGTGTAGTTGGCCAGGAACTCGCCGGGATCCTTCACGTCCGCTTTGGTGACCAGCAGGATCGGCTCGATGCCGGCGTCGTACGCTGCCACGAGGGCGCGGTCGATGAACCCTGTGCGGGGCTCGGGGTTGGCTGCTGCCACCACTACCACCAGCTGGTCGGCGTTGGCCACGACGGCACGTTCCACGGGGTCAGTGTCGTCTGCACTGCGGCGCAGGAGGGTGGTGCGGTCCTGGATTTTGACGAGCCTCGCCAGGGTGTTGGGATCCCCGGACACGTCGCCGACGAGGGAGACGAAATCGCCGGCAACCACCGGGTTCCGGCGCAGCTCCCGCGCCCGCGCGGCAATGACTGTCCGTTCATCGCCGGAGTCTTCGTCAACGACGGCGGTGTAGCGCCCGCGGTCGACGGTGATGATGCGGCCTGTTACGGCGTCGTCGTGGCTGGGGCGGTCCTTCGTGCGCGGCCGGGTGCCCTTCTTGTTGGGCCGGATCCGGACGTCGGATTCGTCCCAGGAGTCAGTCCTCCGCGGCACCGGCCGAACCTCCCGCTCCGTTTTCGGAGCCTTGTGTGGCAGGGGCCGTGCCCTGCTGCGCGAGCATGCCCGTCCACAGCCGCGGGAAGTCCGGCATGGTTTTGGCCGTCGTCGCGATGTCTTCCACCTGGACCCCCTCGACGGCGAGGCCGAGGATTGCCCCGGCAGTGGCCATGCGGTGGTCGGCATAGCTGTGGACGACGCCGGCATGCAGCTTTGCCGGGCGGATGACCAGGCCGTCGCTGGTTTCCTCCGCGTCGCCGCCCAGGCGGTTGATCTCGGTGACCAGTGCGGCGAGCCTGTCCGTTTCATGCCCCCGGAGGTGGGCGATGCCGCTCAGGCGGGAGGGGCCGGTGGCCAGGGCACACAGCGCGGCCACTGTTGGCGCCAGCTCGCTGGTGTCGGCGAAATCCGCCCCTTTGATCTCGGGACCGCCCCGGACCGTCAACACCCCCTCCAGCAGTGTTACTTCTGCGCCCATCCGGGCCAGGATGCTGCGCCACAGGTCGCCTACCTGCTGCGTCTGCTCCGGCCAGCCCGGGATCCTGACGGTTCCTCCGGATGCGAGGGCGGCGGCCAGGAACGGACCAGCATTGGAAAGGTCCTGTTCGATCTGCTGGTCAAAGGCACGGATGGGTCCCGGAGAAACCACCCAGTGGTTGGGAACGGAATCGTCCACCTGCACACCGGCGCCGCGGAGCACGGCCACCGTCATATTGATGTGGTCGAGGCTGGGCACCGGCTTGCCGACGTGCTCCAGGTGCAGGCCTTCGGTAAACCGTGCACCGACCAGCAGGAGTGCGGAGACGAACTGCGAGGACGCACTGGCGTCGATGACCAGATGCCCGCCGCGGACTTCTCCGGTTCCTTCGACGACAAATGGCAGCGACGCGGGAGTGCCGCCATCTTCCGCCGAGACATTGACGCCAAGGGCTTTCAGGGCCTCGATGATCGTCCCCATGGGGCGCTTGCGGGCGTGCGGGTCGCCGTCGAACGTGCTGGCACCGCTGCGCAGCGCAGCGAGTGGTGGAACGAAGCGCATGACGGTGCCGGCAAGGCCGCAGTCGATGTGCACCGCGGTGCCCGCTGCGTCCTCCTGTCCTCCATGGTCCTGGTGCTGCAGCGGAACTACCTCAAGGTCGGGGCCGAAGGCGCCGTCCCCGGGAACCTCGGTAATCGTGGCGCCCAGCTGGCGCAGCGCCTCGATCATCAGGACCGAATCCCGGGAATGCAGGGGCGCTCGCAACCGCGACGGCCCGTCAGCCAAGGCAGCCAGGACAAGATACCTGTTGGTCAGGGACTTTGAGCCGGGAACCGTGACGGTGGCGTCTACCGGACGGCCTGCGTAGGGTGCCGGCCAGTGGGGGACAGTCGTTCCGGAGTCATTCCGGGCAGCGGCTGCAGCGATCATGTCCTTTAGGCCCCCGTAGCCTGCTCCACGGCGCGGCGCACGGCCTTGTCTGCTTTGGTCAGCTTCTTGTTCGTGGTCTTGCGCGCATCCGCGGCGAGGTGGGCGGCACCCTTGCGGGCGTGGGCTGCCAGGTGTTCCGCGCGCCACGCCAGTCCGGGCCTGCCTGCGGTGTCAACCGAAGCCAGCAGTGCGCCGCCGCTGAGCGACAGGTTCTTGAGCAGCCTGCCCCGGCGGGCTTCGCGGCCTTCCTTGCTGCTGATGTCCGCGCTGCGCCATTCAACGAATGTGTTAAGCAGCGAGACCACCGTCAGGACGGTGGCGGAAACCCGGGAGAACTTGCCCAGTCCAAAGAGCACTCCCGCGCCCACCTGGGTTCCTCCGATCACCCGGGCCAGGGTCTTCTCGTCCGTTTGGAAAGGCAGGGACGCCGCCGCCTTGCGGAGCAGGGGAGACAATTGCTGGGCAGTGTCGTCGGCGTTCTTGAGCTTGTCCAATCCTGCAATGACGAAGCTGGAAGCCAGCATGGGGCGGGCGAGCGTGCGGACAAAGGACATGGATTTCCTCCTGGCTGGACGAACCGCATCGGCAGCGGCGTAAGTCCGTTCTAGTCTTGCACTTTTAGGGAATATTTGCCCAAGGCCGGCGGTTATGGCTCATGGGTCCGCACAGGGGGCTGGGCCCGAAAGCAAGCAGCAGATCGGGACACCGGACAGAGAGCGGAGTTGGGCCTTGGCGAGGGTGTTGGACGGAGTTGGTGCTCCAGGGCCGGTGGCACTGGACCTGGTATCGGACGCGTTGCCGGAGTACGGCAGCGCCGGGACGAAGAGCCTGACAGTAGACTTGAGGGCAATGAGTACCTTGGATCCGGCCGTTTCGGCCATGTATGAAGCGTCCAGCGCTGAAGCTAAGGGCGGAAACGCTGCGGTGCCGGCAGGCAGCGGGGAAACCCGGGACGTACCTGCCGGCGATTCGGGCGGTAACGGCCTGGATGTTTCCGCCGAATCGGTGGAGGAACGCAGGCTCCGTTTTGAGCGTGATGCCATGCAGTACGTCGACCAGCTTTACTCTGCCGCCATGCGGATGGCCCGTAACCCGTCCGACGCTGAGGACCTGGTGCAGGAGGCTTACACCAAAGCATTTTCGGCCTTCCACCAGTACAAGCCGGGAACAAACCTGAAAGCCTGGCTGTACCGGATTCTGACAAACACCTACATCAATCTGTACCGCAAGCGGCAGCGCGAGCCCCTTCAGTCAAACTCGGACACCATCGAGGACTGGCAGTTGGCGCGGGCCGAGTCGCACACCTCAAGCGGACTCCGTTCCGCCGAGGCAGAGGCGTTGGACCACCTTCCGGACTCCGACGTAAAACGAGCCCTTCAGGCCATTCCCGAGGAGTTCCGGCTTGCCGTGTACTTCGCGGATGTCGAGGGGTTCGCATACAAGGAAATTTCCGACATCATGAACACCCCCATTGGAACGGTGATGTCCCGGCTGCACCGCGGCCGGAAGATGTTGCGGGACATGCTCGCGGAGTACGCCGCGGAGCGCGGATTCAAGACGGGCGTGGAATCGCAGGCCGCGGCCGACACCAAACAACAGGAGAGCAGGAAATGAGCGACTGCCAGGGATTGGGCGATTGCGACGACGCCCGGATGCAACGCATCTATGAGTACCTCGATGGTGCGCTGACCCGTGAGGACATCACGGAGATCAAGAACCACCTCGACGAGTGCCCGGAATGCACGGAGCAGTATGACCTCGAGTGCGTCATCCGGAACATGGTGAAGCGCTCCTGCACCGAAGCGGCCCCGGACAACCTCAAGAACGCCATTCTGGACCGCATTCACGCCATCAGGCCCGTGGACGCCTAGCCAGGGACACAGCGGTGCGCTGACCACGCGCCGCGACGCCACCGCCCTCAACTGGATACGTTGGGTGTGGGAAGCAGCAGCAAGTTAAACAGTAAAAGACCCCGGGAGCCGATTGGCGTCCGGGGTCTTTCACTTGAACCGTGGTACCTGGCTGTTGCCTAGGTGTTGGGGCGCTTCCCGTGGTTCGCGCCGCCACGCTTACGGTCACGACGCTTGCGTGCACGCTTGCTCATAGCTGGCCTCCTTACTTTCGGTACTCAAAAGAGCTGCCCTCCAGTCTCCCACATGATCAGACCCGCCGCGAACCGGCACCGCCTCATGACCTGCAGCTGGATCAGGCGGCTGCGGCCGCTGCTAGCGCGCCAGGGAGTTCAGTACGGCGATCCTGGCTTGCTCCAGGACGGTGCGGACTGTCTCCAGTGCCACGGGGCTGAGCGGCTCCTTGCCCGCCTTCAGCCGCAGCTCCCGCCGGAGGTCGTCGCGGAAGGCCTGCAGCATCATTTCCGCTTCCTTCAGCGACCGGTTTCCCTCGGCCGGCGTTCGTCCGCTCCTGCCCCGGAACTCCGCAGCGGTGGCGGTGGCGCGGGCGGCCTCTGCCGTGGCTGCAAGGTCCGCGCGGAGGCCGCGCATGTTGCTTCGGATGTCTTCCCGGAGATTGTCGGCCAGCCGGCGCACGGAGGCCGAGATCTCGTTCTCGACCCCGGCCAGTTCGTCGCGGCGGCTCTCCAGCTCGGCAAGGCCGGACTCGGTGATGCGGTAATTGGTCCTCCTGCCGGCGGTTTCAGTGGAAACCAGCCCTTCCTCCTCAAGCTTGCCGAGACGGGGGTAGATGGTGCCTGCGCTGGGGGAGTAGGTGCCGCCAAACCTGTCTTTCAGGGCCTTGATGAGCTCATAGCCGTGTTTCGGCCCTGACTCCAGAAGTGCAAGGAGATACAGGCGGAGGGCGCCGTGTGCGAATACCGGGGGCATCAGAGCCCTGCTTCCGCGTTACCGCGCTCCGCCCCGTGGAAGATCGATGTGGTGCCGGAGATCGAATTTGTCCGGACCAGCATCAGTTGGCGGTCCGGCCCGGCGATTGTTTCCACCTTGCCGCCCACCTGGGCATACCGGTGGTTGTTGATGACCACCGCGCCACTGGCCGATTTGGCCACGATGTCCACGCCGACATCATGCGGCAGCCGGATCGTCAGGTCCCCGGAAACCGAGTTGGAACCGAAATCCTCGGTAAAGCCGTGCAGGTCGAAGCTGAGGTCCCCACTGACCGTGTTGGCCCGGACGTGGCTGAGGGTGCCGGAAACGGTGACCTCGCCGGAAACGCTCTTCGCGGTCAGTACGCCGGAGTGGCTCCGGGCGGTCACATCCCCGCTGACGGTATTGACGTGCAGCTCACCGGCCGTGCCGTCCGCCATGACCGATCCCGAGACGGTGTTCAGCCTGGTGTGTCCGGAGATGCCGGACACCAGTCCGTCGCCGCTGACAGTGCCTGCCTCAACTTCCACATTTTCCGGGACTGCGATGCTGATGATCGCGGAATTGTCGCTGTGGTGGCTGACTGTGCCCATCAGGTTCTTGAACCAGCCTTGGGGGCCGTGCAGCTGGTGGCGGATCTCAAGCCTGCCGTCCACCACCGAGACCGCGACGGGATCCCCCTCAACCTGGGAGATCTCAACGCGGGTCACCGGCTCTTCGTGGGTCACAACATCGAACCGGCCGCTGACCATGCCGAGCTTCAGCGACGTCACGGCGTCGACATCGATGGTTTGCGGACTGGTGACTGTCCAGCTCTGCTCAGGCATTTCCCCTCCAAAGACGATATATCGCGGTTGCATTCAGCGTACGCGGGAGGCCGGGGCCGGTCAAGATATATCGCGACTCCCGGCTACTCCGGGGCGCTGATCCGCAGCCACTGGAACCAGCCGCGGTGCAGGACCAGCCAGGCCATGAGTCCATAGCCAGCCTGCCCGGGAGTTCCGCCATTGGCGGCGAGGTCCTGGCGCCACTGCTCATGGTTGAGCAAGGGGGAGAAGGTGTCCACGTACAGGTGCTTCCGGCGGGTGGTGACATCGGCGAAGGCAGTGTTCAGCTCGTCCAGGCGCCGGTTTTGGGCCGGGTCCAGGGTGGGCGGCGGGCCCACGACGAAGACCTCGATCCGGTTCTGCGAGGCGGAGTCGAGGATGTTGGCGAGGTTAAGCCGGCTCCGTGCCGTGGACAGGCCAAACTCAATGTCGCGGCCCGACAGCCCGATGACCAGCCGGTTCTCCGCCTGGTCGCTGAAACGCCGCCCGGCCTCGCCCAGCCAACGGGCGGCCAACCCCTCGGTGCCTTCCTGGGGGCAGGGCAAGGCATAGCTTTCCAGCAGCATCCCGTCCTGTGGCGTCCGGGCAAGGACACGCCCCAGCCAACCCAGCGCGCGGGGGTCTCCCAGTCCGGCCAGCAGTTCGTCTCCTACAGCTGCTATGCGCAGCTTCCTGTCTTCCACACGATCCTCTTAACGTTCGTACTGACCGGCCGGTGCGTGCCGGTTGCCGCCTGGAGCTGCAACCGGCACACAAAGGGCGCTGTCCATCCATTAAACAGAACTGCCCGGCCAGAGTCTGGTATTTCGACTCCGGCCGGGCAGCCCGCTGCCTACTTCCGGGCAAATGCCTGCTTCAAGAGCACATCCTGCTCAGCAGCGTGCCGCTTCATGGAGCCGGCCGCCGTCGAGGCCGACGCGGGCCGGGACACCAGGCGGACCCTGCGGTCAAGTGCGTCCGGCAGGTTCAGGCCAATGAAGGGCCACGGGCCCTGGTTGGCGGGCTCGTCCTGGGCCCAGACAACCTCGGCGTTCGGGTACTTGGCAAGTTCGGCCGCAATGTCGGCGCTCGGCAGCGGGTACAGCTGCTCAACGCGGACGATCGCGGTGGTCTTGTCGCCGGTCTTCTGGCGGGTGGACAGAAGATCGTAGTACAGGCGGCCGGACACCAGGAGGACGCGTTCGACGGCGTTCGCATCCAGGTGCTCGTGCTCGGCGATCACCGGGCGGAAGGTCCCGGTGGTGAAGTCCTCCACGGAGGACGCGGCGGCCTTCAGGCGCAGGAGCTGCTTGGGAGTAAAGATGATCAGCGGCTTCCGCGGCCGGCTGTACGCCTGGCGGCGCAGCAGGTGGAAGTGTGATGCCGCGGTGGTGGGGTTGGCCACGATCATGTTCTCTTCGGCGCACATCTGGAGGAACCGCTCGATACGGGCGGACGAGTGGTCCGGCCCCTGGCCCTCGTAGCCGTGCGGCAGCATCAGGACCAGAGAGGAGCGCTGGCCCCACTTCTGCTCTGCGGATGAGATGAACTCGTCGATGATGGTCTGGGCGCCGTTGACGAAGTCGCCGAACTGCGCTTCCCAGAGGACCAGCGCATCCGGACGCTCCACCGAGTAGCCGTATTCGAAGCCCATGGCCGCGTATTCGGAGAGCAGCGAATCATAGATCCACAGCTTGGCCTGGTCATCAGACAGGTTGCCCAGGGGCAGCCACTCGTTGCCGTTGGCGCGGTCGTGGAATACGGCGTGGCGCTGCACGAAGGTGCCGCGGCGGGAGTCCTGGCCGGCGAGCCGGACCGGGACGCCTTCCATGATCAGGGAGCCGAACGCGGCGATTTCGCCGAAGCCCCAGTCGATGCCGCCTTCGCGGGACATCTGCTCGCGCTTCTCCAGCAGCTGCTTCAGCTTGGCGTGCACCGTGAAGCCCTCAGGGATCTCGACGTGTGCCTTGCCGATGCGGGCCAGGGTGTCTGCAGAGATAGCAGTGTTGGCCGGGGCGTTCGTGCCGAAATCGGACTGCTGGGCGATGGGCCGCTCGATGTCCGAGACAGCTGCGGAGTCAGCGGTGACGATCGGGATCGGGGACGTCTGCGCTGCGTGCGTTTCAGCGAAGACGCGCTCCAGCCGCTCCTGGTAGTCGCGGAGCAGCTGCTCTGCTTCTTCCTCGGTGATGTCGCCGCGGCCGATGAGGGCCTCGGTGTACAGCTTGCGGACCGAGCGCTTGGCTTCGATCAGGTTGTACATCATCGGCTGGGTCATCGAAGGGTCATCGCCTTCGTTGTGCCCGCGGCGGCGGTAGCACACCATGTCGATGACAACGTCCTTGTGGAAGCGCTGGCGGAACTCGTAGGCAAGCTGGCCGATGCGGACCACTGCCTCGGGGTCGTCGCCGTTGACGTGGAACACCGGTGCCTGAATCATCTTGGCGACGTCCGTGGAGTAGGTGGACGAACGCGATGACGACGGCGCTGTGGTGAACCCCACCTGGTTGTTGACCACCACGTGGATGGTGCCGCCGGTGCGGTAGCCGCGGAGCTGCGACAGGTTCAGCGTCTCGGCGACAACGCCCTGGCCGGCGAACGCGGCGTCACCGTGGACCATGATGGGCAGGACGGGGAAGGCCTCGCCCTGATCCAGGCGGTCCTGCTTGGCGCGCACGATGCCTTCGAGGACGGAGTCCACGGCTTCAAGGTGGGACGGGTTTGCGGCCAGGTAGACCTTGGTCTCGTTGCCGTTCTCCGACGTGAAGGTGCCCTCGGTACCGAGGTGGTACTTGACGTCGCCCGAGCCCTGCACGGAGCGGGGATCCTGCGTACCTTCAAATTCGCGGAACACCTGGGCGTAGGTCTTGCCGGCGATGTTGGTCAGGACGTTGAGGCGGCCGCGGTGGGCCATGCCGATGGCAACCTCGTCGAGGCCGTCGTCGGCCGCTTCCGAAATAACGGCGTCGAGCAGCGGAATCAGCGATTCGCCGCCTTCGAGGGAGAAGCGCTTCTGTCCGACGAACTTGGTCTGCAGGAAGGTTTCGAATGCTTCTGCGGCGTTGAGCCGGGAGACGATCCGAAGCTGCTCTTCGCGGCTGGGCTTCGAGTAGGGGTGCTCGAGCTGGTCCTGGAACCACTTGCGTTCTTCCGGCTCCTGGATGTGCATGTACTCGATGCCGGTGGTGCGGCAGTAGGCGTCGCGGAGGACACCCAGGATGTCGCGGAACTTCAGCATCGGCTTGCCGCCGAAACCACCGGTAGGCCACTCGCGGTCCAGGTCCCACAGGGTCAGGCCGTAGGTCAGGACATCGAGGTCGGGGTGCTTGCGCTGCACGTACTCCAGCGGATCAGTGTCCGCCATCAGGTGGCCGCGCACGCGGAACGAGTGGATCAGCTGCTGGATCCGGGCAACCTTGTTGATCTCGTCGGCTGGGTCGACCTGAAGGTCGGGGCTCCACCGTACGGGCTCGTAGGGAATGCGCAGTGCTTCGAAGATCTCGTCGTAGAAGTTCTGCGCACCCAGCAGCAGCTGGTGGACCAGCTTGAGGAACTCGCCGCTGCCGGCGCCCTGGATGACTCGGTGGTCGTACGTCGAGGTCAGGGTGAGGACCTTGCTGATGGCATTCTGGGCGATGATCTTTTCGCTGGCACCCTGGAATTCGGCGGGGTAATCGAGGGCGCCGACGCCGATGATGGCGGCCTGGCCCTTGGAGAGGCGCGGAACCGAGTGCACGGTGCCGATGCCGCCGGGGTTCGTCAGGGACACGGTGGTGCCCTGGTGGTCATCGGCCGTGAGCTTGCCGTTGCGGGCACGCTTGATCAGGTCCTCATACGTGTGCCAGAACTCGGCGAAGTTGAGGGTTTCGGCCTTCTTGATGTTCGGGACCATCAGAAGCCGGGTGCCATCAGGCTTGGGCATGTCGATGGCGATGCCGAAGTTGACGTGCGCCGGCTGGACTGCGACAGGCTTGCCGTCCACCTCGTCGTAATACACGTTCATGGACGGGAACTGGGAGAGGGCACGGATCACGGCGTAGCCGATGAGGTGCGTGAAGGAGACCTTGCCGCCGCGGGCGCGGGCGAGGTTCGAGTTGATGACCACGCGGTTGTCGATGAGCAGCTTCGCCGGGATGGCGCGCACGCTGGTGGCGGTGGGAACCTCAAGGCTTGTGACCATGTTGGTGGCGATGGCCTTGGCCGGTCCGCGGAGGACGGAGACGACGTCCTCTTCCGGAGCGGTGGGTGCCTTGACGTTCTTGGGCAGCTGGGCCGGGATGGGCTGGGCTCCGGCGGCGGGCTTCCGGCCGCCGTCGCGCGCTTCCGTAGCGGGCGCCTTTTTCGCAGGTGCCGGTGCCGCGGGTGCTGCGGCCGGTGCTGCTGCGGGCGCAGGCGGTGCGGCGGCCGGCGACGGTGCCGGTGCTGCAGGTGCCGCGTTCACAATAGGCATCTTGGTTGTGGGAGGGTTCGCTGCGGCATTCGCCGAGTGTCCGTTGGAAGAAGAACTGCTGCCTGAGTCGAACGATTCAAACAGCGGCCACCATTTGGCATCCACAGCGTTCTTGTCCTGCTGATACTGCTCGTACAGTTCATCAACGAGCCACTCGTTCCCGCCAAATTCCTCTGGTAGACGGTGGCTTGGCTGCTCTGGCACTTGAAATACGCCTCTTCCATGAGTTTGATTTCTCTGCCGGCCATACGGTGCTACAGCACTCTGACGGACCGGTTTCCCTGAGTCCTCTGAACCCAGACCTCTGCAAGTCTAGTAACCCCAATGTGGTATCTGCCAATAAGGGTGACCCAAATCATGAAGTGACGTTCGGGGCGTTGATTATGGCGGCTGGAAGAGACCCTGGACGGTGTCCCCGGGGATGGGGTTCGGGAGTCCGCTGCCGTTGCCGGGGAACGGGCCGGGGACAGGGGCTCCTGTAGACTGAAATCCTTATGGACAGTAAATCTAGGTGCCGGCCTGGGGGCTGTCAGCGGAGCAGGAACCACAGCGCCGCACAGCCCACCCGCAGAGCCGGCAAACCCCGAACACGCGCCCATCATCTGCTGTCGGCCTCCCCGGTCGAATTCCCCGGGGACAGGGCATCCGCTGACCATCCTCCGCCGGACCGATTTTCCAGCCCCGTGATTCCCGGACTCCTGTCCGGGCCGGCGGGGTGCTGAATGGAGTGGCTGCTCCTGGCGGCGGGACTGCTGCTGATTGCCGGCACGGGCTTCTTCGTCGCCGTCGAATTCTCCCTGATCGCCCTTGACCAGCCGACGGTCCAACGGGCTGTCGATGCTGGTGACGCCGGCGCCGTGCCCCTGCTTAGGTGCCTCAAGTCGCTGTCCACCCAGCTCTCCAGCTGCCAGCTGGGCATCACCCTCACCACTCTGCTCACGGGCTACGTCATGGAACCGTCGGTGGGCCGCCTCCTGGAGGGTCCGCTCACTGCCCTTGGCCTCCCGGAGGTTGCGGCCGCATCAATTTCGCTGATCCTGGCCATGGTGCTGGCAACCCTGTTGTCCATGCTCCTTGGCGAACTCGTTCCCAAGAACATGGCCATCGCGTTGTCCTTTCCCGTGGGCAAGGCCCTGGCCCGGCCGCAACTGATCTTCACCGCGGTCTTCAAGCCTGCCATCGTGGTCCTCAACGGCTTTTCCAACCGGGTGCTCCACATTTTCGGGCTCGAAGCCAAGGAAGAGATCTCCGGCGCCCGCACCCCTTCCGAGCTGGCGTCACTGGTGCGCCGGTCGGCTGCGATGGGAACGCTCGACGCCGGTACGGCGAACTTCGTGGCCCGCACCCTGAATTTTTCCTCCAGGACCGCGGCCGACGTCATGACGCCGCGCATCCGCGTGGAGATGCTCGACGCCGACCAGCCGGTCTCCGACATTGTTGACGCGGCACGCCGCACGGGATATTCACGCTTCCCCGTGATCGGCGATTCCGCGGACGATATCAAAGGCCTCGTCCACGTCAAGAAGGCCGTGGCCGTGCCCTGGGACAGGCGGCACAAGCTCGAGGCCGGAGCCATCATGACCGAAGTCCTCAGGGTTCCCGAGACCATCCACCTTGACGCCCTGCTGGCGGAACTCCGCGAGGGCAACCTCCAACTGGCGGTGGTGCTCGATGAATACGGCGGCACCGCCGGCATCGCCACGCTCGAAGACCTGGTCGAGGAAATTGTGGGCGAGGTTGCCGACGAGCACGACAAGGTGCGTCCGGGGCTGCTGCAGAGCGCTTCCGGGGACTGGTACTTTCCCGGGCTCCTGCGCCCGGATGAGTTGTCCGAGCAGATCCCCGGCCTGACGGTACCGGACGAATCGGCCTATGAAACCGTGGGTGGCTACGTGATGAGCAAACTTGGCCGGATCGCAGCGGTGGGGGACACCGTGGCGGTCGACGGCGGAACGCTGAGCGTCACCCGGATGGACGGGCGCCGCATCGACCGTATTTGCTTCCGGCCGTCTGCCCCTGAACCGGACGGCAACAACGACGGGAGCGCATCATGAGCGACTGGGCCGGCATTGTCTGGCTGGCGTTCCTGCTGCTCGGCAACGCGTTCTTCGTGGCGGCCGAGTTCGCCATTATGTCAGCCCGGCGAAGCCAGATCGAACCACTGGCGGAAGCCGGGTCAAAGCGGGCCCAAACCACGCTGAAGGCGATGGAGAACGTGTCGCTGATGCTGGCCTGCGCCCAACTCGGCATCACGGTGTGCTCGCTGCTGATCCTGCTGGTGGCCGAGCCCGCGATCCACCACCTCCTCGCCGCGCCGCTGGAGCTGGTGGGCCTGCCGGTGGAAGTAGCCGATGTCGCCGCGTTCGCCGTGGCCCTGATGTTCGTGACTTTCCTGCATGTCACCTTTGGCGAAATGGTGCCCAAGAACATCTCGGTATCGGTCGCTGATAAGGCGGCAATGTTCCTGGCTCCGCCGCTGGTCTTCGTGGCACGGCTGGTCCACCCCGTCATCTCCGTGCTCAACTGGTCCGCGAACCACATCCTCAAGCTGTTGCGGATCGAGCCCAAGGATGAGGTCAACTCGTCCTTCACCCTCGAGGAGGTCCAGTCCATCGTGCAGGAATCCACCCGGCACGGACTGGTGGACGACGACGCCGGCCTGATCACCGGCGCCCTGGAGTTCTCCGAATATACGGCGGGCGACATCATGGTGCCGCTGGACAGCCTGGTCATGCTCAAGGCTGCGACGACCCCGGTGGAGTTTGAGAAGGCCGTCAGCCGCACGGGCTTTTCACGGTTCCCCATGCTGGACGAGGACGACCTTTTATACGGCTACCTGCACGTCAAGGATGTGCTGTCCATCCCTGCAGCGGCGTACGAGCTCCCGATCGCAGAAAGCCGGGTCCGTTCCCTGGCCAACCTGGCCCTCGGCGATGAGATCGAAAAGGCCATGTCCGTCATGCAGCGGACAGGCTCGCACCTTGCCCGCGTCATCGGCAAGGACGGAAACACCCAGGGCATCCTCTTCCTCGAGGACGTGATTGAACAGCTGGTCGGTGAGATCCGGGACGCTACCCAGGCCACCGGCATCCGCCGGCTGGGGCAGCCCAACGGGGGATAGGCACTGCGGTGCCGGAAGCCCGGCCCCTTGCGCGTGCAGGGGATCGGGCTAACCCGGACCTAAATAGGAATGATTCCCATTTAGGTATAAGCTGGCACCTGCTGTTCCCCTCCCCAGTGAACCGAGGTTTTCCGTGCGCCGCTCCGCCGTCCGTCCATCCCTGGCCGCCTTTGCCGGCCTTGGCTTGCTGCTCTCCGGATGCAGCGCGCAGCCGGACAATGCTTCGCCGGGGGTGCAGTCCGGTGACACTGGGATCAATGTGGTTGCTTCCACCAACGTCTACGGCGACATCGCGTCGTCAGTGGGTGGCGACAAGGTCAACGTAACCTCGATCATCACCAAGACCAGCCAGGACCCGCACTCGTACGAGGCAACCGCCCAGGACCGGCTGGCGGTGTCAAAGGCCGACCTGGTGATCACCAACGGCGGCGGGTACGACGACTTCATGAATACCCTGGTGGACGGCAGCAAGCTCGACGCCGGAAACGTGCTTGACGCCGTCGAACTTTCCGGCCTGGAGCATTCCGGCGAGGAGGCAGAGCCCTCCGCCAGTGCCGATGCCACGCCAGGAGACCACGGGCATGACCATGGCGATTTCAACGAACACGTCTGGTACAGCCTGCATGCCATGGAGCATCTCGCCGATGAGCTGGAAGCCAAACTGTCGGCACGGGAACCGGACTCCGCGCAGGAGTTCAAGGCCAACGCTGCCTCGTTCAAGTCGTCGCTGGAGGAACTGCACGGAAAGCTGGACACCCTGAAGGCGTCAGGCGGCGGAGCCCAGGTGGCTGTCACGGAACCCGTGCCGCTCTACCTCCTGGAAGACGCCGGCCTGGTCAACGCGACCCCGGCGGACTACACCGCTGCGATCGAGGAAGGCACGGACGTGCCGCCCGCCGTACTCAGGGCGGCCACGGACCTGGTGTCGGGCAAGTCCGTACGGATGCTCGCCTATAACGAACAAACCGAGGGACCACAGACCGAGGCCCTGAAGAAGGCGGCGGAGGCGGCGGGCGTCCCGGTGGTGGACTTCAACGAAACCCTCCCCGACGGCAAGACGTACCTGCAGTGGATGACGGACAATGTTGACAACATCAGCACAATCCTGGAGAGCAAATAGGTGGAACCAGTCGTCAGCCTTACCGGGGCGTCCCTGAAATTCGGCGAGCGGACGCTCTGGGAGGACCTCGACCTGGAGATCAACCCCGGCGAGTTCTTTGCGGTCCTTGGACCCAACGGAAGCGGTAAGACGAGCTTCCTGAAGGTCCTGCTGGGCCTTCAGAACCTCCACCGCGGCAATGTCGATATCGGTGGCAGGCCCGTAGAGCGCGGCAGCAGGCTGATTGGGTACGTCCCGCAACAAAAATCCTTTGCCCCCGACACTCCCATGCGCGCCCGAGACCTGGTGGGACTGGGCGTGGACGGCCACCGCTGGGGGCTGCGGCTCCCGTCGGCGAAGACCAACCGCCGGATCGACGGGCTCCTGGACCTGGTGGGCGCGGCCGACTATGCGAAGGTGCCGGTGGGCCAGCTGTCGGGCGGCGAGCAGCAACGGCTGCGGGTGGCCCAGGCCCTTGCCTCGGATCCCCAGGTGCTCCTGTGCGACGAGCCGCTCCTCTCACTCGACCTGCACCACCAGCAGGCAGTCAGCGCGCTCATCAACAACCAGTGCCGCGAACGCAACAGCGCCGTGGTGTTCGTAACCCACGAAATCAACCCGATCATCGACTATGTGGACAGGGTGCTTTACCTGGCCGGCGGCCGGTTCAGGGTGGGAACACCGGCAGACGTCATGACCACCGAGGTGCTGTCCGACCTGTACGGCAGCCATGTAGAGGTGATCCGCGCCAACGGCCGGCTGGTGGTGGTTGGGCTCCCTGACGCCACAACTCACCATCATGCTGAACCGCATGCTCTCGCGAGCGAGGTTGCCTGATGGACGCTGACAGCATCCTCGGAGCCATCTTCAACTTCGACAACTACGTTGAGTTGCTGGTCCTGGTGCAGAACTCCATCTGGGCCGGAGCCATCCTGGGCCTTCTGGGCGGCCTGGTGGGAACATTCGTCATGAAGCGGGACCTTGCCTTCGCGGTTCACGGCATATCCGAGCTTTCATTCGCCGGTGCGGCCTTCGCCCTCCTCATCGGCGCGGATATCGTGTTCGGTTCCCTCGTCGGCTCCGTGGCCGCGGCGTTGCTGCTGGGGCTGATGGGCGTCAGGGCACGGGACAAAAACTCGATCATCGGCGTCATCATGCCCTTCGGGCTCGGCCTGGGAATCCTCTTCCTCTCCCTTTATGAGGGCCGCGCCGCCAATAAATTCGGCCTGCTGACCGGCCAGATCGTGTCCGTCGACACGGTACAGCTTCAGGCGCTCGCAGGGACCGCCGTGGTGGTCATGATTGCGCTGGTAGCCATGTGGCGGCCGTTGAACTTCGCCAGTGTGGATCCCGAGCTTGCCGAAGCGCGGGGTGTTCCGGTGCGGACCCTGGCCATCGTCTTCATGGTCCTGCTGGGAGTCAGCGTGGCGTTGTCCATCCAGGTGGTGGGCGCCCTGCTGGTGCTGGCCCTGCTGATCACGCCTGCGGCAGCCGCGCTGCGGGTGACATCCTCCCCGGTGGCCGTGGTGGCGCTGAGTGTCGCGTTCGCTGTGACGGCAACGGTGGGCGGAATCCTGCTGGCCCTCGGCGGACGGATACCCATCAGCCCCTACGTGACCACGTTGTCGTTCCTGATCTATGTGGTGTGCCGCGTCATCGGATCGGTACGGCAGCGCAGGGGCATCAACGGCCGGGTCCTGCAGCCGCGCTGACGGGTTTGGGCCGGAAAGCCTCCGGGCTTAGAGCCGGCCGGCTGCCTTGAGCCCGGTGCAGTCCGGGCAGAGTCCAAAGATTTCCACAGTGTGCGCCACCTCGGTAAAGCCGTGCTCGGCAGCGGTGCGGGCGGCCCACGTTTCCACGGCGGGCGCCTCCACCTCCACGGCCTTGCCGCAGTTGCGGCACAACAGGTGGTGGTGGTGCCCGGTGACAGCACAGCGCCGGTAGACGGCCTCGCCCTCGCCGTTGCGCAGCACGTCCACCAGTCCCTCGTCCGCGAGCGACTGGAGGATGCGGTAGGCGGTTGCCAGGGACACCGAGACGCCCTGGTTCTGCAGGATCCGGTACAGCTCCTGGGTGCTGACGAAGTCGTCCAGTTCGTCCAGTGCAGCGCTCACGGCACGGCGCTGCTTGGTGACGCGCTGTTCCTTGCCGGCACTCGCAGGCGGGGCAGGCGGGGTGGAATCAGCCTTGGCGCCGAGCGGCATGGATGAACTCGCTTCCGTGGTGTTGGTGGCAACGATCAAGATTACCAGCCGGAGCTCCGTGGACACCTTTCCGGGGCCCGCCCTAGGCTGGCGCTATGAAGCTGACGAAATACACCCATGCCTGTGTCCGCCTCGAGAAGGACAACCGGGTCCTGGTGATCGACCCCGGCAACTTCTCCGAAACCGGGGAGGCGCTGGCCGGTGCGGAATCGGTGCTGGTGACCCACGAACACGCTGACCATATCGACGTCGACGCCGTGGCAGGTGCCCTGCGCAGCAACAAGGGGTTATCGCTGTATGCCCCGGCAGGCGTCGCAGCGCAGATGCGCTCCGAAGCCGGGGACGCGCAGGACCGCATCCACGCGGTGGAACCAGGATCCTCCTTCCAGGCAGCCGGATTCGATGTCCGGAGCTTCGGCGGCCAGCATGCACTGATCCATCCGCAGATTCCGGTGGTGGCAAACATCGGCTACCTGCTGGATGAAGACCTGTACCACCCGGGAGATTCCTTCATCATTCCTGACGGCATCAGCGTGAAGACCCTGCTGGTTCCGCTGCATGCGCCGTGGAGCAAGGCCGGTGAGGTGGTGGACTTCGTGGTGGGCGTGCGCGCGCCGAAAGCCTTCCAGATCCATGACGGGCTGCTCAACGACAATGGCCTGAAGATCGTGGAGGCCCACGTCAAACGGATCGGTGCGAAGTATGGGACCGACTACGCCCACCTGGATGCAGGGGAATCGGTGGACATCTAGGCTCCCGTCCACCGGCCCGTCTCGAAGAGCTCCGCGATGACCGCTTCCCACGGTGCGGGCTCCAGGCCCCGGGCGGCCAGCCATTGGGCGTTGTGGTAGCTGCCCGCGTAGCGTTCGCCGCCGTCGCACATCAGTGAGACGACGCTGCCGCAGCGGCCGTCCGCCACCATCTCCGCGATGAGCTGCCACACGCCCCAGAGGTTGGTTCCCGTCGACGGGCCGGCATGGAGCCCGGCGAGGGTACGGAGGTGCCGCATGGCAGCCACCGACGCGGCGTCCGGCACCTGGACCATCCGGTCGATCACGGACGGCACGAAACTCGGTTCCATGCGCGGCCGCCCGATCCCTTCGATGCGGGACGGCAGCCCCGTGGCGGGACCTGCGGTGCCAGTCCTCCCGCCAAGCCACCCCGGGTAGAAAGCTGAATTCTCCGGATCCACCACCAGCAGCTGGGTGGGGTGGCTGTGGTACCGGAGGTAGCGGCCGATGGTGGCGCTGGTGCCGCCGGTTCCGGCTCCCACCACGATCCAGTCCGGCACCGGATGTTCTTCCTGGCTGAGCTGGCCGAAGATGGATTCGGCGATGTTGTTGTTGCCGCGCCAGTCCGTGGCCCGTTCAGCGTACGTGAACTGGTCCATGTAGTGGCCGTTGGAGGTGGCGGCCACCTCTTCTGCCGCCGAGTACACATCGGAGGCGTGGTCCACCAGGAGGCAGGAACCGCCGAACTGTTCGATCAGGGCGATCTTTTCGGGGCTGGTGCTGCGCGCCATGACCGCGACGAACGGCAGCCCCAGCAGTTGGGCGAAG
>Ga0308160_10001816_pt1 | contig 28086 bp, 27 predicted proteins | sample PhyFR1_FD_201036 | JGI IMG/M metagenome (GOLD analysis project Ga0308160, IMG submission 201036) | Phyllosphere microbial communities from UC Gill Tract Community Farm, Albany, California, United States - DLSLF.R1 | ecosystem: Host-associated > Plants > Phyllosphere > Unclassified | place: USA... | reverse complement strand
AAACGCTGAAGCTGTTGACCCAGCGTGACGTGCATTTTGTCTTTGCCACCGGCCGCCACCACATCGACGTATCGCAGATCCGCGACAACCTAGATATTGATGCCTTCATGATCACCTCCAATGGTGCCCGGGTGCACAACACCGCTGGCGAGTTGATCTTCAGCCATAACCTGGACGAAGAGATCGCCCGCGACCTGTACGGCATGATGCACGATGATGTGGACATCATCACCAATGTCTACCGCGATGATGACTGGTTCATCAACCGCGAAAGCCCGGAGCAGAAGGCGTTCTTCCAAGAGTCTATCTTCCAGTATCAGCTGTTTGAGCCTAGCCTGTTGGAAACCTCAGGCGTCTGCAAGGTGTACTTCACTTGTGACGATCATGAAAAGCTGTTGCCGCTAGAAAACGCCATCAACGCGCGTTGGGGCGACCGGGTTAACGTCAGTTTCTCACTCCCGACCTGTTTGGAAGTGATGGCCGGCACGGTATCTAAGGGGCATGCGCTGGAAGAAGTAGCCAAGATCATCGGCTATACACTGAAAGATTGCATTGCTTTTGGTGATGGCATGAACGATCTGGAAATGCTGTCGATGGCTGGCAAGGGCTGCATCATGCACAATGCCCACCAACGCCTGAAGGACAAGCTGCCAAATATGGAAGTGATCGATTCCAACATTAATGACGCAGTACCACATTACCTGAGCAAAATGTTTCTGACCTAATATCCTGCGTCTTTCATGCCGTAGCGCAGTTTGTAGCTGCGCTACGGGAGGGATTATTTTTTCAATTTCAGCGTACTGATGATACCTGCTGCTTCGCTCTGTGCCTGCTGTAGGTTATCTGCTGGCAGTGTCACCTGAATGGTCAGCATGTCATTGTCCAGCGAGCCAATCAGGATCGAGGAGTAGGCTTTTTCGCCAGCGCTGGTGATGATGCTGTCCAACTGACGCAGTGGCACGCCGTTGACTTCGATGGCTTTATTGGTGATCAGGCGTCACGCACGCGCTGGGTATCTTCTAGACGCTTAGCCAGCATCTCCAGGCTATCAACTGCCTTGTCGGCGCGGATCACCAGCACCGCGCGTCGATCGGTGCTGTCCGCATACACATGCACGTTGTTCGCCTGATTGCTCAGTTCACCGCTTTTATCCGCCATGCCAGCCGGCAGGGTGAACATCAGCCTGCTGCCCAGTAAACTGACCTGTTGCCCCGTTTGGCCGCTGGTCACCGTGCGGTCTTTGGTACCGCCATCGCAGGCTGCCAGGCCAAACACTAGCAGGCTGATACCCAGCAATTTCGCTACTTTATGCATTGGGCATTTCTTCCTTTTCAGTAGGGTTTCACTGCCGTATCGCCACCTATTAAAGGTTGAAATGCAAGGCAGATGCTGTCACAGGTTTTCTTCAAATTTTAGATTCCGTTGCAGGCCATCCCCATGCACCGCGATACGTTTGAGCAATACATTTAGCAGCATGCCGTACATCGGTAAGAAGAATAGCATGCAGATCAGCACTTTGAAGCTATAATCCACCAGCGCGATCTCCACCCAGTTAGCAGCCATAAAGACATCGCTGCTGTGGTAAAACGCGATGAAAAAGAACGACAGCGTGTCGCTGATATTCCCGAGAAACATCGCCGCCGCAGGTGCCACCCACCAGGTGCTGCATTGTCGCAGGCGGTTAAACACATGCACATCGAGGATCTGGCCGAGCACGTAAGCCATAAAGCTGGCGATGGAGATGCGTGCCACAAACAGGTTAAAGCTGCCCAACGCGCTGAAACCCTGCCATTCGCCCTGATAGGTGACGGTAGAGATCACATAGGAGATGAACAGCGCTGGCACCATGACTGACAAGATGATGCGTCGCGCTAGCGGCGCGCCGAAAATGCGTACTGTCAGATCGGTTGCCAGAAAGATAAACGGGAAAGTAAAGGCACCCCAAGTGGTATGACAGCCGAAAATGGTGATCGGCAGTTGTACCAAGTAGTTGCTGGACGTAATGATGGCGATATGAAACAGCGATAGCCATAACAACGCGCTCAAGCGCTGCTGAGCAGTAAACGAATACATAGTTGTAACCTTTTTAGCCGTGGGGTGAGGGAACCCAGTATGTCCTGTCGGAACAGCAAATTGTGCCGCGCGGCGGCATGATACGCGTTTGCGCAACCAATGCAAGGTTAAATTTAACACAAAAGTTAACCTATCTTGCACAGGAAAACGACCAGCGTAAACTAGGCGCTTAGTAAGAGGCGGCGAACGTTCGCCGATCGTTTTTGAACGAGAGAAATTGCATGACTGACTTATCTGCCCAAGCAGACCAGACGCTTGACGCGCTGGGGCTGCGTTGCCCAGAACCGGTGATGATGGTGCGTAAAGCCGTGCGCCATATGGATAACGGCGAAACGCTGTTGATCATCGCCGACGATCCAGCTACCACCCGCGATATTCCAGGTTTTTGCCGTTTTATGGATCACACGCTAGTAGCGCAGGAAACCGATAAGGCACCTTACCGTTACCTACTGCGCAAGGGCATATAACCGGCATATTTTGCATTGTAGGGGCGAATATCTTGGCCCCCCCCCCCAAGGGTCAGTGATGCTTTTTCAGCAAGCGCAGCGCATTCGCTGTCACCAGCGCGGTGGCACCGGAATCCGCCAGCACTGCTAGCCATAAGCCTGTCAACCCCAGCAGACTGGTGATCAGGAATACCCCTTTCAGCCCCAACGCAATGGTGATGTTCTGCCGGATATTGGCGTGGGTAGCGCGCGCAATGCGGATCATCTCCGCCACGGCCAGCAACCGGCTGTGGGTAAGTGCCGCATCGGCAGTTTCCAGCGCCACATCACTGCCGCTGCCCATAGCGACGCCAATACTCGCGGCCTTCATGGCCGGGGCATCGTTGATGCCATCGCCAATCATCGCTGTCGGGCGCTGCCTGCTCAACTCGGTGACTACCCTCACTTTGTCTTCGGGTAACAGTCCTGCGCGATAGTCCAGCGCCAGTTCGCTGGCGATCGCCGCCGCCGCGCGCGGGTTATCACCGGTCAGTATTACACCGTGAACCCCCAACACATTCAGCTCGGCGATCGCCTGTTTGGCATCGCTGCGCAGCGTATCGCGTAACGCCAGCAGGCCGATTGGCACACCATCCTCCGCAACCACTACCACCGTTTTGCCAGCGCTTTCCAGGTTCTCCACCTGGCTCTGCCATTTGCCGCCCAGCAACCCTGGTTTGCCCGGTGCACTGATCAGCACGGTTTTGCCACCAACTACGCCTTCCACGCCAACGCCAGCCAGAGCGCGACGTGCCTGCGCCAGCGGCAGATCCGCGCCGTATTCTGTGGCACGTTGGATGATCGCCTGCGCCAGTGGATGGTGTGAGCCAACCTCAACTGCGGCCGCGAGCATCAGGAGCTGCCGTTCGCTGAGAGCGCCAATCGGCAGTATGTCGGTCAACGTTGGTTTACCTTCCGTCAGAGTGCCGGTTTTATCGAAAGCAATGGTTTGCACCTGGCCCAGTTGCTCCAGTGCTGCGCCGCCTTTAATCAGCACACCACGGCGAGTTGCCGCCGCCATCCCGGAAGTAATAGCGGCGGGGGTGGAGATCACTAGTGCACACGGGCAGCCGATCAGCAGCAAGGTCAGACCGCGATAGATCCAGACATGCCAAGGCTGTGAGAACAGCAGAGGCGGTATCAGGATCACCACGACGGCCAACAACATAATGGCCGGGGTATAGTAGCGGCTGAAGCGGTCAAGGAAACGTTCGATCGGTGCACGGCGCTCTTCGGCGTCTTCTATCAACTGCAAAATGCGGTCGATAGCATTTTTTCCGGGTTCGGAAATCACCTTCATCTGCACCACCTGATCGACAGATAGGCTACCGGCGACCACTTTTTCACCTTGCTGACGTTCAACGGGCACCGATTCGCCAGTCAGGACGCTTTCATCGAAGCTGGCGAATGGGTTGAGCAGTTCGGCATCGGCTGGCAATCGGCTACCAGGAGCGATTTCAATCACATCACCGGGGCGCAGGTTGGCGACTGGCACGCGTTTGCGTACCGTTCCTTGCAGTAGCAGTGCCTCTTCCGGCACCAACGCCATCAGCGTCGTCACACCGCGCCTTGCCCGGTTGGCGGCGTAAGATTCAAGCCGTTCGCCAATCATAAACAACAGCAACACCATCGCTGCTTCAGCGGCCGCGCCGATGAGCAGCGCACCGATGGCTGCCACGCTCATCAGCGTTTCAATGGCGAATGGGGTGCCTGAACGGATTAAACGCAGCGCCTTGATGGCGACCGGCCCCAACCCCACCAAAGTGGTGGCGATGAAGGCACTGCGGCTCAGCGTGGGGTTAATGTGATTGAGCAAGCTACTGACCACCATCAGCGTAGTCAGCAGCAACAGCGGGCCGAATTCGCCAAAGCGTGCAGCCTGTGGCGCGGTGGTCGCAGTAGCCTGCGCGACGAGCAAGGTAAAGCCGAGCCGTTTTACTACATCCTGTATGCGCAGGCTGATATCGGGCGGTGCATCCACCACCAGCTTTTCGGTGGCGAACAGCACGCGTACGCTGTCGACACCGGGGATAGCAGCCACAGCATTCTCAATTTTCTTGGCGCAACTGGGGCAATCCATGCCAGTGACTCGCCAACTGAAACGCTCGGTGCCAATAACAGGGACTGCGGCGAGCTGGGCGTTTTCTTCATCAAGACCGTTAGCATCGACGGCGCTGCAACAACTGCCGCTATGATCCTGCGAGTGAGCCTGTTCTGCGTGAACCTCGATCTCTGACTGTTCACTGTGGCAGCCGGATAGTTTTTTGCTGTGATGGTCGCTGCAACCGCTTTCCAGGAGGTTATGTTGTTGTTGTTGCTGATGATTTTGATGGTTGTGCATGACGTCCTTCTCCAGGCAGCTAATGAGAATTATTGAGTCAACTCTACACCTTGGAGTCAACTCTAGAGTCAAGAAGGAAATGGGAACTATTGCTAACGGAAAAAGGGAATGAGGCACGGATTTTCACGGTCATGGTGATACAAGGATACGCGAGAAGAACTGGGCGGCAGGTAGCCCGTACCGCCCAATACCCTATTTATTTTTGTGCGGCAGCTGCTTTTTCTGCCAGGCTAGCAGTTCAAAAAGACCAAAAATGAAGATCTTGGTTTCCTGCCAGTAGCTGATCGGCTGGGTGGCTTTTAGCAACACCAATTGCAAGCCATGCATCACCACCATAAAGAATAGCGCCACGTCGATGAAATACTTCAGCGGCTTGGGAAAGGGGTGGAACAAATTGAAGAGCAGAAAGCCCCACACGCACAGTATCAGCAGGCGGCCTAAATTAATCAGCATGATTGGTTTTTTCTCGCGAACGAATATAAAGACGGTATGCCACCTGACCGGCGACTTTCTCGCGGTGCAGCCGCCAGTTGGCTGGCACCTGCGTCTCCAGGCTTTCTGCTTCGGCTTCCAGGTAAATCCAGGCTTCATCAGCCAGCCAGCCCTGTTGCTCCAGCAATGTGGCCGTTCCAGCCAGCAGCCCCTGGCGAAATGGCGGATCAAGGAACACCACATCGAACGGTTTGCCATTGCCAGCCAACCAAGTCAGTGCGTTGGTATTGATCACCTCCCCATGTCCTTGCAGCAACGCCAAGTTTTTTTCCAACTGTTGCGCTACCGGGCGCTCGTATTCCAGTAGGGTGGCGCTGCTGGCGTAACGCGATAACGCCTCCAACCCCAGTGCGCCACTGCCAGCAAAACAGTCTAGACAGCGCGCGCCCTGGATCACCGGTGCCAGCCAGTTGAACAGGGTTTCACGCAGCCGATCGGTGGTCGGGCGCAGCCCTGGGCTATTTGGCACTGGCAGCTTGCGACCGCGCCATTGGCCGCCAATGATACGGATCTGCCCAGATGCGGCTTGGAATGTTTTTTTTACCCGCGCCTGTGGTGCTAGTTTTGTCATAAGCTTTGCTTGATTTTTTGCGGTGCCATAGCCGTACACGTTAATGAAACATTTCCCGTATTCTATCGATGATGGGCATCGGGGGGAACGATAAAACGTTGTTGCCCACTCTTACACTGGAAAGCTTATCGGATGCGTGTTGCTACGCACGGGAAAGTGATAAACTCGGCGGTGATATACCCCAAATAACTGGAAGTTGTATTCAAACGGCAAGAGCCTGCATCCTCAAGCGCTTAATCCAGTGACAAGGGTGAAGGTTCGGCGGGGATCAGATTTGAGCATTGCATGCAGCAGCTCTGGCAGGGAAAGGTTCACAGGCGGGTTAAATAACCGCCCCCAAATTCAGGTATAAAGTTTAAGAGCCTAGTGGGATAGGTTCTAAGTCAGCCTTTGCTACGGAGTAGAGTCATAACATGGCAAAAGATAAGCAACGTGGTTTTTTCTCCTGGTTGGGTTTCGGCCCAAAGGACGAAGAACAGCAGCCCCCTGAACCGTCAGTAGAACCGACGGAAAACCAGTCAGTAAAGACACCGGAAGAATCGGCGGCTAACCCGGGATCTGACCCTGTCCCCTGCGTGAATACATCAAGGGAGTGGGATAACAGCCAAATCGGCGAACCGATTGTGCCAAGTCTGCCAGCAGTGGATCAACCGCCAGCGCGGCCAGAACAGGTAGCTGAACCCGAGCCAAAGGCCGCTGCAACCCAGCCAGAAGATGAAGATGTGGTGGCGGTTGCCGCAGAGCCAGTGAGCGTCGTGCCGATGACAGCACCGGTCGAACTGGCAGCACCCGCCATCATTCAGGAGCAGGAACGCCCAACCAAAGAAGGCTTCTTTACCCGTCTAAAGCACAGCTTGCTGAAAACCAAACAAAACCTTGGCTCCGGTTTCACCAGCCTGTTCCGTGGCAAGAGAATCGACGACGATCTGTTTGACGAGCTGGAAGAACAACTGTTGATCGCCGATGTTGGCGTGGAAACCACACGTAAAATTATTACCACCCTCACCCAGCACGCTAGCCGCAAACAGTTGAAAGACGCCGAAGCACTGTACGGCAAGCTGAAGGCGGAAATGTCTGAGATCCTGGCTAACGTTGATCGGCCGCTGGATGTCAGTGGCAAAGCTCCGTATGTCATGCTGATGGTTGGCGTCAACGGCGTGGGCAAAACCACCACCATCGGCAAACTGGCGCGTCAGTTTCAGGCTGAAGGCAAGTCGGTGATGCTGGCAGCAGGGGATACCTTCCGCGCGGCGGCGGTTGAGCAATTGCAGGTGTGGGGCGAACGAAACCGCATCCCGGTGGTGGCGCAGCATACCGGCGCTGACTCCGCCTCGGTGATTTTCGACGCGGTACAGGCCGCCAAGGCACGCGGCGTCGACGTGTTGATCGCCGATACTGCAGGCCGTTTGCAGAACAAAGCGCACCTGATGGAAGAGCTGAAGAAGATCGTCCGCGTTATGAAAAAACTGGACACTCAGGCTCCCCATGAAGTTATGCTGACGCTTGATGCCAGCACCGGTCAGAACGCTGTCAGTCAGGCGAAATTATTTAATGAAGCTGTAGGCTTAACCGGCATCACACTGACTAAACTGGATGGTACCGCCAAGGGGGGAGTGATCTTCGCCATCGCTGATCAGTTCAGTATTCCGATTCGTTATATCGGCGTTGGGGAAGGCATCGAAGATTTGCGGCCGTTTAAGGCTGACGATTTTATTGAGGCACTTTTTGCCCAAGAGGATTAATACGGATGATTCGCTTTGAACAGGTCAGTAAAGCTTATCTGGGTGGAAGGCAGGCGCTGCAAGGGGTGGAGTTCCATCTGCATCCAGCGCAAATGGCATTTCTGACTGGCCACTCCGGTGCGGGAAAGAGTACCCTACTGAAGCTGATTTGTGGCATCGAACGACCCAGCGCTGGCCATATCTGGTTTGATGGCCACGACATCAGCCGGTTGAAAAATCGCGAGGTGCCGTTCCTGCGTCGGCAGATCGGCATGGTTTTCCAGGATCACCATCTGCTGCTGGATCGGACGGTATATGACAATGTGGCAATGCCACTGATCATCGCCGGTGCCAGCACCGAAGATATCCGGCGTCGCGTTTCTGCCGCGTTGGACAAGGTCGGGCTGCTGGATAAAGCGAAAAACTTCCCGGCTCAGCTTTCCGGTGGGGAGCAACAGCGCGTGGGCATCGCCCGTGCGGTGGTAAACAAGCCGACAGTGTTGCTGGCGGATGAACCGACCGGTAACCTGGACGATGTACTGTCTGAAAGCATTCTGCGCCTGTTTGAAGAATTTAACCGCGTTGGCGTCACTGTGCTAATGGCAACCCACGACACCACACTGATCGCCCGCCGCAATTACCCTATCCTGACGCTGAACCAGGGACGCATGCTGGGAGGAGCGCCCCATGGCAAATAATGCAAAAACTGCCAAGAGCAAGGTACTGCGCGGCGGTTGGCGCGAACAGTGGCGCTACGCCTGGACGCATGCCATCAAGGATATGCTGCGCCAACCATTGGCAACGCTGCTAACGGTGATGGTGATTGCCATCTCCCTAACGCTACCGAGCCTGTGCTACATCGGGTGGAAAAATATCAGCACGGCCGCCACCCAATGGTATCCGCAACCTCAACTGACCGTCTATCTTGACAAGTCGCTGAATGATGACGCGGCGGTGAAAGTGCTGGACGTCATCAAAATGGAAGCAGGCGTAGAGAAGGTGAACTATCTGTCGCGTGAAGAGGTTCGGGGCGAGTTCCGCAGTTGGTCAGGTTTTGGCGGCGCGTTGGACATGCTGGAAGAGAACCCGTTGCCGGCGGTGGCGATCATTACGCCAAAGATGAGCGTCCAAAGTTCGGAAACGCTCAACACTCTGCGCGATCACATAGCGGCGGTTCAGGGCGTGGACGAGGTGCGGATGGATGATAGCTGGTTTGCCCGCTTGGCGGCGCTGACCGGGTTGGTCGGCCAGGTAGCGGTGATCATCGGCGTGCTAATGGTAGTGGCAGTATTCCTGGTGATTGGCAACAGCGTGCGCCTAAGCATCTTCAGCCGCCGCGATACCATCAATGTGATGAAGCTGATCGGTGCCACTGATGGCTTTATCCTGCGGCCATTCCTCAACGGCGGGGCGATGCTGGGCTTTGCTGGCGCATTGCTATCACTGGTGCTGTCCGGGGTGCTGATGTGGAGGCTGGAGTCGGTAGTAAGCGACGTGACCAAGATTTTTGGCACCACCTTCACGCTACACGGGCTGGGCTGGGATGAGGCGCTACTCTTGCTGATTATCTCCGCGATGATCGGCTGGTTCGCTGCCTGGCTGGCGACGGTGCAACATTTACGCCGATTTACACCACAGTAAGATTTTTTGGTATACTCTTCTTTCGCTGCTCTGAACGTGTTGCGGGAGAAGGGTATCACTTAAGCACAGTCAGCATCATTCCTTTCTTTTAGCGCACATATTCCCTATCAGCCTGAATTTTTATTCCGTATTGTTAGATGCAATTTGGTGGCAAAAACAGTGAACTTATCGGGCAGAGCAGGGTCGTAAGGCTGCAGCGACGTATGAACGTGTCCGGCGTGTAGAAGCGCTTTGGCAAGCAACAGTCTCTGCCATAAAATCGATCATTTCCCCGCTGTGGTTGTCACCTGCATGATCTGTTTCTCATAAGAGAGGGTTTAAATGACCAAAGAAATGCAAACTTTAGCTTTAGTACCCCAAGGTAGCTTGGAAGCCTACATCCGGGCAGCCAACACCTACCCGATGCTGACGGCAGAGGAAGAACGGGATCTGGCTGAACGGCTGCATTATCAAGGCGATCTGGGAGCAGCCAAGCAGCTTATCCTGGCTCACCTGCGCTTTGTCGCTCATATTGCCCGTAACTATTCAGGCTATGGTCTGCCGCAGGCAGATCTGATCCAAGAAGGCAATATCGGCCTGATGAAAGCTGTTCGTCGCTTCAACCCGGAGGTTGGCGTACGTCTGGTGTCCTTTGCGGTGCATTGGATTAAGGCGGAAATCCACGAATACGTGCTGCGCAATTGGCGCATTGTCAAGGTTGCTACCACCAAGGCGCAGCGCAAACTGTTCTTTAACCTGCGTAAAACCAAGCAGCGCCTGGGCTGGTTCAATCAGGACGAGGTAGAACTGGTGGCGCGCGAACTGGGCGTGACCAGCAAAGACGTGCGAGAGATGGAGTCCCGCATGGCGGCACAAGATATGACATTCGATCCGGCCCCAGATGACGAAACCCGTGACGGCCAGTCGCTAGCGCCCGTGCTCTATCTACAGGATAAAAGCTCCGATTTCGCCGAAGATATTGAAGAAGATAACTGGGAAAGCAACGCTGCGGACAAACTAGCTTATGCGCTGGAAGGTCTGGATGAGCGCAGCCAGCATATCATTCGTGCCCGTTGGTTGGACAATGACAACAAGTCTACGCTGCAAGAGCTGGCCGATCAGTACGGCGTTTCCGCCGAACGTGTACGTCAACTTGAAAAAAATGCCATGAAGAAACTGAAAATGGCGATCGAAGCCTAAGTTTATTCCACGACCAAAAAGCCCGGTGTGGGCTGCCTCCACAACCTTAGATATTGCCTGTCCTCATGGCAAAGACTGTTCAAAGGCCGCCACCCGGCACCAGGGCGATCAGCCCCCCTGCTGTCAGTCAAGGCATCACTTCTGCCAAAGTTCTCCCTGTGGGACGAAGCCGCAAGCGCGCATAAAATTGCCGACTGCCCCGCGCTCGCAGGGAGCCAGGCGGGCGGTTGACAGATGCCAGTAAGCGGCCTGCGGCAACTGACGCTGTGTGTCCTGCACCAGATACAACCCCACGCCACGGCGGCGTGTCACTTCACGCACCCGCAGATCTTGCAGCTCGGCGTGGTCATCCCGCAGCACGATTTTCACCGCACCCAGCAGTCGTTCGTTGAAGCGGGCAGCAAACAGGGCTTTACCGTCACTGCCGTTCAGCCAGCGTTGCCATTGTTCCGGCTGCTGATGCGGCCAAATTTTGCCGAGGTCGATGAGATCTTGCGTAGACAACGCGATCAAACGCTCAATAGTCAATTTCATGCCGAATTCCCGCGCAGCTAAATGATGCCGACAGTGTAATAGATCTTGCGCAGAGCCTGATGCCAGTTTTTATTAGAAATACTGCTTGCATAGGCGTCCCCTTTTTTGATCAGCGGATGATCCGTTGCGCCGTAAAGCCTCATCCTTCTGAGCTGCCCCCATAAAGAATTGACCGCCTAACGCGTAGCGGCGCTGCAAGGAGCCGGGTTGCGCATTCTGGTGTATACCGGCAACCAACCACAGCATGTGCCTGTTATGAGATTTGCACTGACCGGAGTGATTGATCGGCGCAAATTTCTGACCTGCAGGCTATCACGGGGGTTACCCCCTTTGCCAAAAGCTTGCATTTTATACAGATGTCAACCGTCTTTTCGTCACTACTTGTCGCTCTTTCCGTTACAATCGCTCTTTAAACTTTGAACCTATCCCATTAAGCTATTTTATTTGCCATTTTGGCCCTGGGCAGTGCTCGTCCCCCTCACGGACTCCCGGTAGGCTGCGGTTGTTGCGCGCTGTTGGTGTCTAAACTGGCTGCAACAATATACGCCGACGGGGATAGGTACTTTAATAGGGTGAACCATAGTGCTGCTTCTGGTGATAACTACCATTTTGTGGGCGTTCTCTTTTAGCTTGATTGGTGAGTACTTGGCGGGCCATGTCGACAGTGGATTCTCGGTGCTGATGCGCATTGGGCTGGCAGCGCTGGTATTCCTACCGTTCCTGCGCTGGCGCAATATCAGGCCACAGGTGATCCTGCTGTATATGCTGGCGGGAGCCTGCCAACTCGGCATCATGTACTTATTCAGCTTCCGCGCTTACCTGTATTTGACCGTGCCGGAGTTCCTGCTGTTCACCGTACTGACACCGCTGTATGTCACGCTGATCTATGACCTGATCAGCGGCCTACGCCTGCGCTGGGGCTATATATTCAGCGCACTACTGGCAGTACTAGGCGCGGCGATCATCCGTTACCATCAACTGAGTGAACATTTTTGGTGGGGGTTGCTGCTGGTTCAGGCAGCGAATATCAGCTTCGCCATCGGCATGGTCGGCTATAAGCATCTAATGGAAGTGCATCCGCTGCCACAGCACACTGCGTTTTCCTGGTTCTATCTGGGCGCATTAGGGATAGCGGTGGTGGCCTGGTGCTTGTGGGGAAACCCGCAGCAACTGCCGACCACCAAACTACAATGGGGCGTGTTGATCTGGCTGGGCGTGGTGGCCTCCGGATTGGGCTACTTCATGTGGAACTATGGCGCTACCCAGGTGGACGCCGGGACACTGGGCATCATGAATAACATGCATGTGCCAGCGGGTCTGTTGGTGAATTTAGCCATCTGGCAGCAGCAACCGCATTGGGCAAGCTTTATTATCGGCGCAGCGGTGATTGCCGCTTCGCTATGGGTGCACCGCCGCTGGGTGGTGCCGAAGCAGGCAGGTTGAAAGGCGGTGCATAAAATTATGGCCGTGTGATGCTGGCAGCGTTGGCGTTGGGACGCACCGCATCACGCACGAACGGCAGGTGGTTACAGGCGTGCTGGCGTGCAGATCGGATAAAGGCCTCCATCACCGCCTGACGCTGTTCACCATCGCGCACCGCAGCGTACAGGCGGCTCCACAGTCCGTCACCCAGGGTTTTGGTCACCACCAGTCCCTGACGCTCAAAGCTTTCCACCACCCAGTGCGGCAGCGCCGCAATCCCCATCCGCGCCGATACCATCTGAATCAGCAGCAGCGTGTTATCCACGCTTTTCAGCGCCGGGCTGACACCCGCCGGATGTAGGAAATACCGCCAGATGTCCAGCCGCTGGCGCTGCACCGGATAAATCATCAGCATTTCATCGCTCAGATCTTCCGGCTCAATGTGCCGCTTGCTTGCCAGCGGATGGTCCGGGGCCAGTACCAGGCGCACCTCAAAATCAAACATCGGTGAATAATGCAGGCCGCTGCGCGGCAATATGTCCGAGGTCAGCACCAGATCCAGTTCGCCCTGTTGCAGCGCCGGCTGCGGATCGAAGGTAACGCCGGACTTGAAGTCCATCACTACCTGCGGGAAGTGGAGGCGGAAGTTATCCAGCGCTGGCGTCAGCCACTGGATGCAACTGTGGCATTCAATCGCGATGCGCAACGTAGCCTGGTGCGGTTCGTGGCAGGCCTGCAGCGCCTGCTGGATCTGCGGCAACACCTGTTCCGCTAGCTGTAACAAAATTTTGCCCTGCGCGGTGAAACACAGCGGCTGGCTTTTGCGCACAAACAGCTTGAAGTCGAGACGCTGCTCCAGATCGCTGAACTGATGTGACAGCGCAGACTGCGTCTGATGGAGTTGAGCTGCCGCCGCCGCCAGCGAGCCGGTATTGCGCAGAGCTTGCAGCGTCCGTAAGTGTTTCAGTTCAATCATGAGGATCCTTCACAGTGAAAATGAATAAATTGCGCTTGTGGTTAATACAGTAGCTGCGGATTATGGATGTGTAAACATCTGGATGGCTAAATTAGGGGTATGAAGATGGCAATTTTAAATCACACACTGGGTTTTCCACGCGTTGGGCTACAACGTGAACTGAAAAAAGCGCAGGAAAGCTACTGGGCAGGCAACACAACGCAGGAAGAATTGCTGGCGGTTGGCCGTGAGCTACGCGCACGCCATTGGCAACAGCAACGACAGGCCGGGGTGGATTGGGTACCGGTCGGCGATTTCGCTTGGTACGACCATGTATTGACCACCAGCCTGCTGCTAGGCAACGTGCCAGCGCGCCATCAGAATGCCGATGGTTGTATCGATTTGGACACGCTATTCCGCATTGGCCGTGGCCGTGCGCCGAGCGGTAAGCCAGCAGCCGCAGCGGAAATGACCAAGTGGTTCAACACCAACTACCACTACATAGTGCCTGAATTCCATCAGGGCCAGCAGTTCAAACTAGGCTGGACGCAATTGCTGGACGAAGTTGACGAAGCGCTAGCGCTGGGCCACAAAATCAAACCGGTACTGCTGGGCCCCGTCACCTATCTGTGGCTGGGCAAAGTGAAGAGTGAGCCGTTCGACCGCTTGTCACTGCTGAAAGATATCCTACCGGTCTACCAACAGGTGCTGACCGAACTGGCAAAACGCGGCATCGAATGGGTGCAGATCGACGAACCTGCGCTGGTGCTGGAGTTACCGCAAGAATGGCGGAACGCCTTCAAGCCAGCATACGATGCACTGCAGGGGCAGGTAAAACTGCTGCTAACCACCTATTTTGACAGCATCGGCCACAATCTCGACACTCTCCGTACACTACCGGTGCAAGGTCTGCACGTTGATCTGGTTGCCGGCCATGACGATATCGCTGTGCTGGATCAGGCGCTACCAAAAGAGTGGCTACTGTCGCTGGGTGTGATTAATGGCCGCAATGTTTGGCGTGCCGATCTGAGCAGTTGCTTCAACCGCTTGCAACCGCTGGTTGGCCGCCGTCCACTGTGGATCGGCACTTCTTGCTCCCTGCTGCACAGCCCGATCGATCTTAGTGTAGAAAACCGCTTAGACGAGGAAGTGAAAAGCTGGTTCGCCTTCGCGTTGCAGAAATGCGCCGAATTGGCGCTGCTAAGCTCGGCACTGAACGCTGCTGGCACGGCAAAACAGGCCGAATTGGACGCCTACAGCGCGCCAATCCGCGCCCGCCGTCAGTCCAGCCGCGTACACAATGCGCAGGTAGGCAAACGCCTGGCGGCGATCGCCGCACGGGACAGCGAACGCCAGCGTCCTTATGCCCAGCGCGCTCAGGCACAACGTGAGCGCTTCAACCTACCCGCCTGGCCCACGACGACCATAGGGTCGTTCCCACAGACTACCGAGATCCGCAGCCTGCGTCTGGATTTCAAACAAGGTCGGCTTGACGGCAACCGCTACCGCACCAGCATCAGCGAACACATTAAGCAGGCGATCGTCGAGCAAGAACGCCTTGGGCTGGATGTGCTGGTGCATGGCGAAGCAGAGCGCAACGACATGGTGGAATATTTCGGCGAGAACCTCGATGGTTTTGTCTTTACCCAGAACGGCTGGGTGCAAAGCTACGGTTCCCGCTGCGTGAAGCCACCAGTGATTATCGGCGACATCAGCCGCCCACAAGCCATCACCGTCGAGTGGGCGAAATACGCTCAGTCGCTGACCGACAAGCCCGTAAAAGGCATGTTGACCGGTCCGGTGACCATCCTGTGCTGGTCGTTCCCGCGCGAAGACGTCACCCGTGAAGTGATCGCCAAACAGATCGCCTTGGCACTGCGCGATGAAGTAGAAGACTTGGAAAAAGCCGGCATCGGTATCATCCAGATCGACGAGCCAGCGCTGCGCGAAGGTCTGCCGCTGCGTCAATCCGACTGGGCGGCGTACCTGAACTGGGCAGTGGATGCCTTCAAACTGAACGCTGCGGTAGCGCAGGATGATACTCAGATCCATACCCACATGTGTTACTGCGAGTTCAACGACATCATGGATTCTATCGCGGCATTGGATGCCGATGTGATCACCATTGAAACCTCACGTTCCGATATGGATCTGTTGGAAACCTTCAAAGAGTTCGAGTATCCGAACGAAATCGGCCCAGGCGTGTACGACATCCACTCGCCGAACGTGCCGAGCGTAGAATGGATCGCAGCGCTGCTGCGTAAAGCGGCGCAGAACATCCCGGCGGAACGCCTGTGGGTTAACCCGGACTGCGGCCTGAAAACCCGTGGCTGGCCGGAAACCCGTCAGTCCCTGGCCAATATGGTGCTGGCCGCACAGCACCTGCGCAAACAGCAAGCCTGATCGCTGTGGCCGCTCGGCGGCCTGTTGTCCTATTCGCGGTTAATCTGTTACGGTTATATACCCGACATACTCTAAGAACCTATCCCATCAGGCTATGTTATTTGCCATTTTGGCTTTGGGCTATGCTCACCCTCCTCAGGTACACCCTGTACGCTGCGGTTGTTGTGCGCTGTCGGCGTGCAAACGGGCTACAACAATGTGCGCCTGCTGGCACAGGTTCTAAGTTGCCTGTACGTTAGCTTTCCTCGCTCACCCCAGTCACTGACTGATGTAAGCTCCAGGGGATTAATGAACCTCATCCATGAGGTTCAGCGCAAACGCGGTTTAAATGGGTTCCCAACCCATTTATCGCTGCGTTGCCACCGTCCTGCAACTTGAATTATTTAGGGTATAGTCATCATGAATATTGCCTATCAGGAGCCGTATATTGAGCCTTAATGACGTTATCAACTGGGTCAGCGACATCGTGCGTCAGCACGAGGGCTGGGCCATCCCCATTATCTTCTTTCTGGCGTTCGGCGAGTCGTTGGCGTTTCTGTCACTGCTACTGCCCGCCACGGTGATCCTGCTGGCACTGGGGGCGCTGATTGGCGAAAGCGGTATCGCTTTCTGGCCGATTTGGGCTGCTGCTGCCGTTGGCGCTTTCTTCGGCGACTGGCTTTCCTATTGGATCGGTCATCACTATCAGCATCGGGTTGTTGATATGTGGCCACTGTCGCGCAATCCTCAATTGCTGACACGCGGCCATGCCTTTTTTGAACGCTGGGGCGTGCTGGGCATTTTCATCGGCCGTTTCTTCGGCCCATTGCGCGCCGTGGTGCCGTTGGTCGGCGGGATCTGCGGCATGCCGCAGGGCTATTTCCAACTGGCGAATATCACCTCAGCGATGATTTGGGCGTTTGGCATTCTGGCACCGGGCGCATTGGGTATTAAATGGCTAAGCCAGTGGTTAGGCTGAGGGCTGCTTATTTATACCCGTCATACTTCAAGTTGCATGTGCGTTAGCTTTCCTCACCCCCCCCCAGTCACTTACTGATGTAAGCTCCTGGGGGGTTGGCTGCGTTGCTGCCTTCCTGCAACTTGAATTATTTAGGGTATAGAACCTATCTCATAAGGCTATTTTATTTGCCATTTTGGCTCTGGGCAGTGTTCGCCCTCCTCAGGTACTCCCTGTAGGCTGCGATTGTTGCGCGCTGTCGGCGTGCAAACGGGCGGCAACAATGTACGCCTAACGGGATAGGATCTCATTATTTATAAGCGTTACATTAATTATTAAGGAAAGCCTGAGAATTCGATCACGAATTTATATCTATCTGTGGTTTTTTTATTTCCTTTATTTTTTTACGATGATAATTTCCATCATAAGTGGATTGTTACTGTAATTAAACAGGCAAAACCCAGACCCAAGACAAATTTGTCAACGGGTTTGGGTTTTTTTTCACCCTTATTACGCGATCCATGAACCATAAAAACTTATATATAGGCGTTATATTTTCCACTAAGGAATGTCGATGAAAATTAAAACTTGGCTATTAACCACTGTACTTACGCTTTCTTCTATTTCAGCATTCACTGCCTCAGCGGTAGAGAACGACAGCATTAATATTTATTTTGCACGCCACGGTAAAAAAATACTCAATACCTATGATCGGGTACAAGGTTGGTCTGATTCACCGTTGACGCCAGCGGGGGTTGAAACGGCTCGTTACTTGGGAGCCGGGTTGAAAGAGATCGCTTTTGATCGTTATTACACCAGCGATGCTGGGCGCCAGCGCGAAACGATGCAAGTGATCCTAAAGGAGAGGGTACAACCAAACGTTAAGGTAACGGAACTGCCTGATTTACGAGAAATGTTCTTCGGCGGCTATGAAGGGCTACGTAATGAGGAAATGACCAATGCCACCGCTAAAAAGCTGGGTATCGCCTCTGGTGCGGTGATGTTACAACAGGTAAACGAAGGCCGCCTAAGGCTGATCACATTAGTAAACGCCATCAGTCAGAGCGATGACAAAAAAGAAGCAGAAAATGCATTGCAGATAAAAACGCGCATGCAACGTGCGCTGAATACTATGGTGCAGGATGCGGTAAAGGCTGGAGATAAAAATATCTTGGCAGTCTCTTCCGGGTTATCAATGCTAATGATGATTTCAGATATGACGGATGATCCGAAAAAAGATAAGCCACTGGAGAATGCGGCAGTAGTCAAAATTTCTTATAAAAATGGTAAATATACGGTGAAAGATGTGGGTGATTTTAGTTATGTTACTAAAGGAAAAGCCATTATTAATAAAACTCAGTAACACTCACTTTATAAAATAAAAAGACTCTTCACGGGCTTAGCATGCCTGGGGATATTACATTTTCCCTGGAGGGTACCTTTATGCTTAATGCAGAGGGTAATGATAATGAAAAATTCTGCTTCATGGGGTGTTATTGCTATTGCGCTATTATCAACTACAGCGCAGAGTGCCGATAAAAGCCTGGTTGATTCGTCCTTTTTTAAGGACAGTCAGGCTGAGATCTCACTGAAAAATTATTGGAAATACCTCAAAGATGACGCCGACATTGCCAAGCCTCAGGAGATCCACAGCGCCTGGGGACAAGGGCTGGCGCTAGGCTATCAATCCGGTTATCTGGCGGATATCCTCGGTGTTAACCTTGATTACTACAGCGCAGTAAAACTGGGCGCTAGCGATGCTTTTAATTCTCGCGGCGTGTTGTACAACAACAAACTCAATGATGGTAAAGACAATGCAGCGGGGTTCAGTAAAATTGGGCAGCGCTATATTAAACTGAAAGGCGAGGTGGGTGGCGCTACGCTCAATGCGCAGTGGGGCTGGCAAACACTGCGCGATTATGGCGTGATTTCCCGTTCCACCCGTCTTTCTCCCAGCAGCTATTTGGGCTGGTCAGGCGGAGCGACGCGTGCCGGGTTGTCTTTCCGTGGGGCTTATATCGAGCGTTCCATGGCGCGCAACTCCCCCGAAAGTCTACGCCTGCAAACCAACGATGGCCGTGTTATCGGCCATCTCGCCACTGCCGAGCTAGGCTATAAGAATGACCTGTTCAATGGTCAATTGGCGTACGGTGAATCTCAGGACTACTTGCGCCGCCAAATCTTACGGCTGGCGTTCAGCCCCGATGAGAAACTCACACTGGGCAGCCAGATTTACACCACCCAAGCGCTGGACGGCTATCAGGCGATGGCGCTGAGTAAACGTCATTTCGATCGTAATGCCAACCACTATGCTTTCGATGCTAAATGGCAGGAGCCACGCTGGAACCTCAAGTTGGGTATCGCCCATACTCGGGCAGGAGCGTTGGGGTTTTATCCGCGTCATATGACGAAAGACTCACGCGGCACCTTCACCTCTATGGCCAATGTGGAAGCGTATATGGCTGATGGTGAAACCATGCTGGGGATGGAAGCCGAATACCGCATGACGCCTGAATTCACCGCCGGGCTGCTCGGTACCTATGGTCAATTCGACTATCAAGGGGCTAGGGTACGCCTCGGTGAGATTAACGCTTTTGGCCGCTGGACGCCTTCACATCACAAGTTGAAAAATCTGACGGTGCTCGCCATCGTTGGCCCAGGTTGGTCCTATAAGCACCAGAATAATACCCCCGTAATAGCCGATGGACGCTATCAGACGTCTCATTCTCTGGCGGCAGAATTTATTGCCGAGTACCGCTTCAAACTGTTTTAACCTACCTAATCAGCGCGGTATCACTTTTCGCTACTGCGCCCCTTCAATGAAAATGTGCTGGACATCCATACAGCCTCCCCTTAACGTGACAGGCAATGGGCGTGTGAAACGCCGTAGCGGCAAGGTTTAACAGGAGGCAGGGTGGATAGCAGTCTGGTTTATGGGATCGGTGGGGGGGGGATCGGCCTGCTACTCGGGTGGCTGATCGCCAGCCTACTGGCGCAGCAGACCAACGCGCGGTATGAGACCGAACTGCGTTTGCTGGAGCAAGCGTTGCAACAGGTGCAGCAGGCGGCAGCGGCTCGAGAGGAAACGTTACGACACCATGAGCAACAAATGCGCCAGAACGAGTTGGAACTGCGCAATTTACACAGCCAACTGGCAACTGGGCAGGAAAAGCTGCAACAGCTCAATCACTGGCGCAACGAGTGTGAGTTGCTCAATCAGGAGCTGCGCGCCCAGCGTGAGGTCAACAGCGCGCAGGAAGCCGAACTACGTGAAGTCACCATCCGGCTGGAGGAGACCCGCATGGCCGCAGAAGAGAAGCAGCGCCTGCTGATCAACAGCGAACAGCGTCTCACTACCCAATTCGAAAACCTGGCAAACCGTATTTTCGAACATAGTGGCCGCAAGGTGGATGAACAAAACCAGCAAAGCCTGGATCGCCTGCTGTTGCCGTTACGTGAACAACTGGACGGTTTTCGCCGACAGGTGCAAGACAGCTTTGGACAGGAAGCACGCGAGCGCCATACGTTGACGCATGAAATACGCCATTTGCAGCAATTGAATGCCCAGATGGCGCGTGAAGCCATCAACCTCACCAAGGCGCTAAAAGGGGGCAACAAAACCCAGGGCAACTGGGGCGAGGTGGTGCTGAGCCGGGTGCTGGAAGCCTCCGGCCTGCGCGAGGGGCATGAGTATGAAACCCAGGTCAACGTGCGGGTGGATCACCATAGTCGCATGCAACCGGATGTGATCGTCCGTCTGCCGCAAGGCAAGGATGTGGTGATCGACGCCAAGGTGTCCTTGATTGCCTATGAGCGTTATTTTAACGGTGAAGACGAGGCACAGCGCGAGGCGGCGCTAAACGAGCATATTGCCTCATTGCGCGGCCATATCCGGCTGCTGGGGCACAAGGATTATCAGCAGTTGCCCGGTTTGCGCTCGCTGGATTACGTGCTGATGTTCATCCCCATCGAACCGGCCTTTCTACTGGCGATTGACCGTGAGCCGGAGATGATCAGCGAGGCGCTTAAGCACAACATCATGTTGGTCAGCCCAACTACGCTGCTGGTGGCGCTACGCACCATCACTAACCTGTGGCGCTACGAGCACCAAAGCCAGAACGCTCAACACATCGCAGACCGGGCAGCAAAGCTATATGACAAAATGCGGCTGTTCGTCGACGACATGTCCGCACTGGGGCAAAGCTTGGACAAAGCACAGGACAGTTATCGCCAGGCAATGAACAAACTGAGTACTGGCCGTGGTAATCTTATTGGTCAGACCGAGGGTTTCCGCACGCTGGGAGTCGAAGTGAAGCGGCCAATCAATCCGTTATTGGCTCAGCAGGCCAGCGCACAACAGCACGAAGCCGAGGCGGCGGTGGGCAACCAACCGGCCAGTGTGCTACCGCAGGCAGAAGAAGACCCTCCCGCAGGGAAAGCAAACGCCGTTTCGCCCCCTTGAACACCGCAGCAAGGTGGGGTATTACGTGGGGTTCTGGTACACTCAGCAGCACCAAATTGACTGAATAGCAGGCAGAATATGGCAGAACAACCGCAGAAAACGACCGATTTTGGTTTTCGTACCGTTGCTAGAGACGAAAAACAGGCCATGGTGGCGGATGTTTTTCATTCGGTAGCGGCAAAGTATGACGTCATGAACGATCTGATGTCATTCGGCATCCACCGTATCTGGAAACGTTTCACCATTGACTGTAGCGGCGTGCGCCGTGGGCAGCGGGTCTTGGATCTAGCTGGCGGTACGGGTGACTTAGCGGCCAAATTCTCCGGCATGGTTGGCGAGCAGGGACTGGTGGTGCTAGCGGATATCAACGATTCAATGCTCAAGGTGGGTCGCGACAAGCTACGCGATCGCGGCATCGTCGGCAATATCAGCTATGTGCAGGCCAATGCGGAAGCATTACCGTTCCCTGATAACTATTTTGATTGCATCACTATCGCTTTCGGCCTACGCAACGTCACCGAAAAAGACAAAGCGCTGCGTTCGATGTTCCGCGTACTGAAACCGGGTGGCCGTCTGCTGGTACTGGAATTCTCCAAGCCTCGGCTGGCACCGTTGAACAAAGCCTACGATGCCTATTCTTTCCATGTGCTGCCAAAAATCGGCGCACTGGTGGTGAAGGATCCAGACAGCTACCGTTATCTGGCCGAATCAATCCGCATGCACCCCGATCAGGAAACCCTAAAGGGTATGATGGTCAATGCTGGTTTCGATAACGTCACCTATTTCAACCTGACCGGCGGCATTGTAGCCTTGCACCGTGGCTTCAAATTCTGAGATGAATATGCCGATGCTGTTTACCCCCCTGTTGACTGGCGCGTTGGAAACCTCGCTCAACAGCTTACTCTTTCACGATCGCAGCATGAAATCCGCCCGGCAGCGTTTAGCGGGCAAGGTGCTGCGCATTGAGCTGAAGGAACTGGCCTCTCCGCTGGTGCTAGTGTTTAGCGAGCGGCGGGTGGATGTGCTGGGGCAATATGAAGATAACGCGGATTGTACGGTACGTAGCCGTATCCCGGCGCTACTGAAGTTGCGCGATCGCCAGCAACTGCCAGTGTTGATGCGTTGCGGCGAACTGATGGCGGAAGGCGACATTCAGGTGGTACAACAGTGGGTCGCGCTGCTCGATCTGGCTGAGTGGGATCCTGCCGAATGGCTGGCACCCTACATCGGCGATATTGCCGCTCAGGGCATCACCCAGGCGTTGGGCAAAGGAGCCAGCTTGTTGAAAGCCGGTTTACAGCGCTGGCAACATGAAATGGCGGAGACGCTAACGGAAGAGTGGCGTGTGGCACCGGGATCGCGGGAAGTGGCCTGGTTCAACGAGGATGTTGACGCCGTCACCCACAGCACACAAGCGCTGATCGCCCGCATGAACCAGTTGGAGGGCAAGCGATGACCCCTGGTGAACTGTGCCGCCTGTATTTGATCGTCCGCGTTTTTCTTAGTTATGGCCTGGATGAATTAATCCCTAAAATGCGCCTGACGCCGCTCTTGCGTTTTGGCCGTCGGTTGCTGTTCTGGATGCCGAATCGGCATCAGGACAAACCGCTGGGCGAGCGTTTGCGGCTGGCGCTGCAAGATCTGGGGCCGGTGTGGATCAAGTTCGGCCAGATGATGTCGACCCGCCGTGACTTGTTTCCACCGCACATCGCCGATCAACTGACGCTGCTACAGGATCGGGTGTCCCCCTTTGATGGCGCGCTGGCACGCAAGTCTATCGAACAGACGATGGGGGGGCCGCTGGAGGCCTGGTTTGACGAGTTTGACCCACAAGCGCTGGCATCCGCCTCCATTGCACAAGTACATAGCGCCCGGATGAAAACCACCGGACAGGAAGTGGTGCTAAAGGTGATACGGCCAGATATCGAGCCGATCATCAAGGCTGACGTTCGCCTGATGTATCGCTTGGCCGGTTGGGTGCCAATGTTGATGCCAGATGGCCGCCGTCTGCGCCCGCGTGAAGTGGTTCGCGAGTACGAGAAGACCTTGCTGGATGAATTGAACCTGCTGCGCGAAGCGGCCAACGCCATTCAGTTACGCCGCAATTTTGAAGGTAGCTCGATGCTGTATGTGCCTGAAGTCTACGCCGATTACTGCCGTGAAAACGTGCTGGTGATGGAACGGATCTACGGTATTCCGGTTTCGGACATTAACGCACTGGAACAGCAAGGCACCAACATGAAGCTGTTGGCAGAACGCGGTGTTCAGGTGTTCTTTACGCAGGTATTCCGCGACAGCTTCTTCCATGCAGATATGCATCCCGGTAATATTTTTGTCAGCTACCAGCACCCGGAAGATCCCTGCTATATCGGTATTGACTGCGGTATCGTCGGTTCGCTGAACAAAGACGACAAACGCTATCTGGCGGAAAATTTCATCGCCTTTTTCAATCGCGATTACCGTAAGGTGGCAGAGTTGCACGTTGACTCAGGTTGGGTACCGCGCGACACCAACGTGGAAGATTTTGAATTCGCCATTCGCACGGTGTGTGAACCGATCTTCGAAAAACCGTTGGCGGAGATCTCATTTGGCAACGTGCTGTTAAACCTGTTCAATACGGCACGCCGCTTCAATATGGAAGTGCAACCGCAACTGGTGTTATTGCAGAAGACCTTGCTGTATGTTGAAGGTCTGGGCAGACAGCTCTACCCACAATTGGACTTATGGACCACCGCCAAACCCTTTCTTGAGAGCTGGCTGCGCGATCAGGTCGGCATACCAGCAGCGATACGTGCACTGAAAGAAAAAGCACCGTTCTGGGCAGAGAAGTTGCCCGAATTACCTGAACTGTTTTACCACAGCTTGCAGCAGCATAAGTTGCTGCTGCAAAGCGTGGATAAGCTGACTGAGCAGATGCAGGTGCAGCGGGTTCGTCAGGGGCAATCGCGTTATTTGCTCGGCGTTGGCGCTACACTGTTAGTAAGCGGTACACTGCTGCTGTTAGGACAGGTCGCACTTTTCCCCGTCTGGATAATGGCTGCTGGCGTTATCTGCTGGGTGATTGGCTGGCAGCGAACTCCTTGAATGGGTTCGATACCCTGGTCAATCCTGTAGACTTTAAAGCCCTTTTAAATGTAGAGGTAACTGGAATGGGCAGTATTAGTATTACGCAATTGTTGGTTATCGCAGTGATCGTGGTGCTGCTGTTTGGCACCAAAAAGCTCCGCACATTGGGTTCTGATCTCGGTGCCTCCATCAAGGACTTCAAAAAAGCGATCGGCGACGAAACGCCACCGCCAACCCAAACGGCTGAGAAAAGCAGCCTGGATGACGCTGACTTCACGGCCAAACCGATTACCGATAAGCCGCCGGAAGTAAAAACAGAAAATCCGCAGAAAAAAGAGCAGGTATAAACCGTGTTTGACATTGGGTTTAGTGAACTGCTGCTGGTACTGGTTATCGGTCTGGTCGTTCTTGGGCCGGAGCGGTTGCCAGTAGCGGTCAGAACAGTTTCGAGCTGGGTTCGTGCGTTACGTTCGCTGGCAGCCTCGGTGCAGCATGAGCTTGCTCAAGAACTGAAGTTGCAAGAACGACAAGACAGCCTGAAAAAGGCCGAACAGGCTGGCCTACAGCACCTGACGCCAGAGCTGAAGGCGTCGATGGAGGAGCTAAAAGAGGCGACAGAGTCATTGAAACGCACTTACCAAGGCGAACGAACCAGCCCCCTTCATAACCCGCAAGTCACTGACCCAGCAGCCAGTCACGCTGGCGTGACACCGACTGTGGTGGAACCTCAACCTGCGACAAGCTCGGTGGCCACACCGTCAATCACCACGGCTTCTGAACCTGTTGCGGAGAAAACCTCATCATCTCACCAACCTAGTGGCGATCGTTAAAACATGGCTGTTGAAGATACCCAACCCCTTATCAGTCACCTGATAGAATTGCGTAAGCGGTTGTTAAACTCGATTATCAGCGTGTTGGTGATCTTTTTGGTGCTGGTCTATTTCGCCAACGACATTTACCAATGGGTCGCTGCACCGTTGATTAAACAACTACCTGTCGGGGCTAGCATGATCGCCACCGATGTGGCGTCACCGTTCTTTACTCCCATCAAGCTGACCCTGGTCGTCTCGGTGTTTGTTTCAGCACCGATGATCCTGTATCAAGTCTGGGCTTTTATCGCACCGGCGCTGTACCAACATGAACGTCGGTTAATGGTGCCGCTGCTGGTTTCCAGCAGCTTGCTGTTTTATCTCGGCGTGGCCTTCGCTTACTTTATCGTGTTTCCGCTTGCCTTTAGCTTCTTCGCCAAGACTGCGCCAGTCGGGGTGATGATCGCCACCGACATCAATAACTACCTCGATTTCGTCATGGCGCTGTTTATGGCGTTCGGCGTAGCCTTCGAGGTGCCCGTTGCCATTATCCTGCTTTGCTGGAGCGGTGTAACCTCGCCGGAAGATCTGAAGAAGAAACGACCTTATGTGTTGGTCGGGGCGTTTGTGGTGGGGATGTTACTAACGCCGCCTGACGTGTTTTCACAGACTTTACTGGCAATACCGATGTACCTGCTGTATGAGGTAGGGATATTCTTCGCCCGTTTCTATACGGGCAAACGCAATGCGCCGCCGGAAGGAGAAAACCAAGGCGAAGAACCCCCGGTATCTTGAGGCTGTTTTGTTTCTAATCTGCGGCAACAGACCCAGTCTTCTGCGCCGAAAAACCAATGACAACACCCGCCAGCTATCCTGGTTGGTTTGAATTAGGAGAAAACTATGAGCCACGCATTTCAGGGTTCCTTCCCAGGCCGCCGCATGCGCCGCATGCGCCGTCATGACTTCAGCCGCCGCCTGGCTGCTGAGAATCAATTGACGGTCAACGACCTGATTTATCCCGTGTTTGTCATGGAAGGCAACAACCGTCAAGAACAGGTCGCAACGATGCCCGATGTCTCACGCATGACTATCGACTTGCTGATCAAGGAAGCGGAAACCATCGCCATGCTCGGTGTGCCGGTGATATCCCTATTTCCGGTCATCGAGCCGGGCTTGAAATCGCTGCACGCAGAAGAATCCTATAATCCAGATGGCCTGGTGCAACGCGCGGTACGCGCGCTGAAAGACGCAGTGCCAGAACTGGGCATCCTGACCGATGTGGCGCTCGATCCCTATACCACCCATGGGCAGGACGGGGTAATCGATGAACAAGGCTATGTGATCAACGATATCACCAAAGACATTCTGGTTCGTCAGGCACTGTCTCATGCCGAGGCAGGAGCGGAAATCGTGGCACCGAGCGATATGATGGATGGCCGTATCGGGGCAATCCGCTATTGTCTGGAGCAGCAGGGCCAGGTGAACACCCAAATTATGGCCTACTCCGCCAAGTACGCTTCCTACTACTACAGCCCGTTCCGTGACGCGCTGGGATCCAGCAACAACCTACAGGGCGGCTGCAAGAAGAGCTATCAGATGAACCCCGCCAATAGCGACGAAGCACTGCAAGAGATTGCGCAGGATCTGCAAGAAGGCGCGGATATGGTGATGGTAAAACCGGGTATGCCCTATCTGGACGTGGTGTATCGGGTGAAAAGCACCTTCGGCGTACCCACCTTTGCTTATCAGGTGTCTGGTGAATACGCCATGCATATGGCAGCGATTCAGAACGGCTGGCTACCAGAGCAACCTACGGTGATGGAGTCGCTGATAGGCTTCAAGCGCGCGGGGGCTGACGGTGTGCTGACCTACTTCGCCAAGCGTGTGGCTCAATGGCTACATGACGGGGCAATGCAGCGCTAGACTGTGTCCTGTCATTGAGCATGGTGACGTTGCCAACCCGAAGGACGGGGCCAATAGCTGGCACAGCCTCATGCGCATCATAAACCAAATTGCCTTTTGCATTACACCTTCTGGAATTGTCGATTGTCCAAACTTTGGCTGACCTGCTTGTGGAGCAGGTTCAGTAACAACATCGAACGCGTTTCACCGTCTGGCTCGGTGTAGATGGCGCGCAACCCTTCGAACACCCCGTTAACGATCAACACGGTATCCCCCGGTTGCGGGGTTTGTGGATCAACGCAGGTCTCGCCGACATGTATTTGCAGCTCTTCGATCACCCTATAGGGTATAGTGGCCGGCAGCGCACCAAAGCGCACAAAGTGACTGACACCCCGAGTAGCGCTGAGGGTAGTGGTATGAATGCGCTCCGGGTCGAACAGTACAAAAAGATAGTTGGGGAACAGGGGTTCGCTGATCGCGATGCGTTTGCCCCGCACGATTTTTTCCAGCGTGATGATTGGGCTGAAACAATTGACTGCCTGCCACTTCAGATGTTTCTGCGCCCGTGATAACTGGCCGCGTTTGCAATAAAGTAAATACCAGGATTCCATAATTACCATGCCCTTTTACCAGCCATTAAGCATATCAAAAACTATTTTGGATACATAGAGCCTATCCCATTTGGACCAGGACAGCGTGCAACAACCGCAACGTACAAGGAGTCCGTGAGGCGGGTGAGCACTGCCCAGGGCCAAAATGGCAAATTAAGTAGCCTGATGAGATAGGTGCATAGTGTGATACCGGTTTCAGCGCGTGACATCCGCTATCTCCAGCTATCATTGGCTATTGATCATTTTTGGGTTGAGAGGATGGATTGCAATGCATCAGGAGGGGCTTTACGAGGAAACAGAAAACAGTGGGATGATCTAACTTACGCTCTGGGCAATCAGTTTTTTGTAGCTTTGTCTGGGCTTTGACAGAGAAAATGTGGGGTGAGAAGGTGGTCGGCGAGAGAGGATTCGAACCTCCGACCCACTGGTCCCAAACCAGTTGCGCTACCAAGCTGCGCTACTCGCCGATGCTTTGTTGCAGA
>Ga0308160_10001815_pt1 | contig 28101 bp, 30 predicted proteins | sample PhyFR1_FD_201036 | JGI IMG/M metagenome (GOLD analysis project Ga0308160, IMG submission 201036) | Phyllosphere microbial communities from UC Gill Tract Community Farm, Albany, California, United States - DLSLF.R1 | ecosystem: Host-associated > Plants > Phyllosphere > Unclassified | place: USA... | reverse complement strand
ATACGACATCGAGCTGCGGCCGGCCGCGATCAAGGCGCTCCGCAGGATCGACCATCAGGACCAGCGACGCATCCGGGCCGCGATCGCTCTGCTCGGGGAGAACCCACGCCCGCCGAGCGCCACGGCGTTGCAAGGACGCCCCGGCTTCCGTGTCAGGGTTGGCAGGTATCGGATCGTGTACACGATCGATGACGGTGTGATCCTCGTGGTCGTCATCACGCTCGGCCATCGGAGCGACGTCTACCGGGGCTGACGTCAGGCGACCTCGTGTCGGCACCCACCTCTACGCTGGTGGAGCAGACCCCGAGGAGAGCACCCAGCATGAAGAAGACTCCCTTGGCGCTGCTCGTCGCGCTCCTTGCAGCCGTCGTGGTGCTCGTCGCAACGCAGGTCGACGGCGGGATCGTGTTCGGCGAACCAGGATCATCGACGCCGACATCCGTCGCGCCGATGCCCGCGGCGGTCAGCCCGAGCGCTCGGGCATCGCTCGAGGCCGCCGGCTTCGCTGTCGTGGACGCGTCCGGGCAGTTGGTCGTCTCGGCCACCGCAGTCGAAGACGCGCTGGCCGACGTCGACACCGCCACCCGGGTCGCCACGGGCTACGACCGGGACCGGTTCGGTCAGCGTTGGGCCGACATCGACCGCAACGGCTGCGACACCCGCAACGACGTGCTGGCACGCGATCTCGTCGACGTCACCTTCAAGCCGGGAACCCGCGACTGCGTCGTCCTCACCGGAGTGCTGCACGACCTCTACACGGGGTCGACGATCGACTTCCAGCGCGGTGAGCGGTCGAGTCAACTCGTGCAGATCGACCACGTCGTGCCGCTCGCGTGGGGTTGGCGTCACGGCGGGAACACGTGGACGGAGCAGCAGCGGGAGCAGTTCGCGAACGACCCGATCAACCTGCAGGCCGTCGACGGCGCGACGAACTCCTCGAAGTCCGACTCGGGTCCCGGCGATTGGATGCCGCCGGCGTCCGCCTCGCACTGCGAGTACGCGGCGCGCTTCGTCCTGGTGCTGATGGCGTACGACCTCACGGTCGACGACGCCGACCGCCAGGTGCTCACATCCACGCTGGACAGCTGCCGGGCGTAGCCGCCGCGCGACACCAGGACACTCGCTAGAGAACAGGACAGTTCCCGCGATTTCATCCTGCTCTCGTGCAGATATCCTGCTGTCACGCGGCACGAAAAAAGCGGCCCACCGAAGTGGACCGCTTTTCAGAATGTGCGCCCGAAGGGATTCGAACCCCCAACCTTCTGATCCGTAGAAAGAGTCGCGACGTCCACCGAAGTCCAGGGGTCCCGCGTAGCTTCACATCAGCCCTCCGCACGATCCGGTCCGACAGTTACGGATGCGCTCGCGTTGCTGTCACGGTTGCTGTCTGCGCCCGGTCGGAGACCCGGTGATGGATCAGGACTGGACCAGCGTCTTCCTGCCGACGCTCTTGCCGAATGCTCCAGCCGGCCACGCGCGTATGCGGGCCGATGTCCTTCCTCCAAGCGTCTTCGGCTCGAACGTCCGGGGCATTGCTCGTGAATCCGAGTGGGACAGGATTCGTCTGGCGGTGTCTGCACGTGCCGGGAAGCTCTGCGAGATCTGTGGCGATCAGTCTCACGGCCCCTTCGGCAAGGTTCAGCACCCCGACTGCCACGAGATCTGGAGATTCGAGGTGCGCGACGGCGTTGCAACCCAGGTGCTCGCTGGCCTCATCGCACTCTGCAAGAGGTGCCACAACACCCAGCACATCGGTCGGGCGCTGGACCTCGAGGACGTCAACGATCGACTTCAAGTCGTGAACGGCTGGACCCACTCAGAGGCTCAGACAGACATTCGTCGCGCGTTCCGGCGACTCAAACTCTTGGAGGGTCTCGATGTAGATCTCGACCTGTCGACCCTGAGTGGTCAGCTCGCCGTCCCAGGCTCGCCGGACCTGCGCTTCACTGCGGCCGAGCGCGTGCTCCTCGGGAACTCATGGCACCGATCACGGCCTGTTTCTCAGGCTATGCAACTCGACCTCGGGCTTAGCTAGATCGAGAAAACGACGTAAGCTGCAACAGCGGACTCGCCCCACACACGTGGATCGGCGGGTCTTGCTGTTTAACGGTCCGACCGGTCAGCGCCTCGGACTCATCGAGGAGCGCCCGGACCGGAGCGAAGCGAGGACCGGACGCACCGCAGGTGGGTCTGCCGGGCGGAGCCCGGCCTTGAACGAGTAAAGAAAGTTCTCACGCAGACATATCCGTCCTGTCACAATAGCTCCGCGCTTGGAACGCACCCCGGGATCGCTCTCCTGTCGGCACCGATGAAACCGCTCGCTACGTCCCAGAATGACCGTCTAAGCCCTGGGCTTGCGTGCCCGACTCGTCATCAACACTGAAAACTGTTCGCAGCTCCCGCTGTTCTTCCAAGTTCAGGTCGAGGACGAGCGGCAGGAGAGACTGGGCGAGAGTGGAAACATAGAAGATCGACCGAGTATGCCCGGATCCTGTCGACGACTCCAGATTGATTCCCAGATCACGACCCTCAGCTGCTACCACGGCACGAGCAACGGTCGAACCATCAAAGTCCTCCGCGATGTCTTGAATCCTCGCGTCATCTACGACTGACGTGCGGTCCTCACTGACGTATTCAAGGCTGCGATCGCCGTTACTCAGCACCACGCGAAGGACCCTCAGGTCAGCAGCCTTTGCCTGTCGCACAAACGATCGAACGGTCGGGCTAGCCTCATGGCCATCCGCGACGAAATCAGAGACGCTCCTCCCCGCAAAATCGATACGTGCTCGCCCTATGCCTAGCGACAGAATGCCGTCATTCAGGGCCCAGACCGCAGGGCTGTCATTCTGAGTCGCGTCCACTCCGACCGTTCTTGCGGCTTTAGCTTTCAGACGCGGCGCAGCAGCGTGCATGAGCTGCTGAAAGCCCTCGTTCTGCGCGGCTATCGTGAGGCCGGAGAAATGCTTCATCTCCAGGTTCTTTGCCAGCCGCTGCCAGAATTCGGCATCGTCTACGCTGACTGTGTCAAGCAGCAACAGCAGGGCGTCTGGTTCAAGGGCGCTACTCGGCATACCCAGGCCGGGGAACGAAGTACCGATCTGGCCGCCCCCCACCCAGGCTGCCTGAAGTAGTTCGGTCAACTGTGCCGTTCGCTGGCTATCAAGGATTTCCACCGTCATTCGAAGCGCGCTCCTGGTGGCCTCCTCATCGCCAACAAGAGCACCCCTGAACCCTCCGGCTACCACATCGTTGAAGGACTGCGCGAAGTCAGGCGTGATTACCCCTGCCCCTCCCTGCAGTACGGCGCGGGCAGTCAGAGAGTTGATGCGCTGCGCCTGGACGCTGGTCTGGCCAAGAGCCCTGATACTCTCGGGCTGTGTTACCAGCGCGTGTGCCGAGAGAGACGTGGCTTGCAGTTCATCCCCGGCGCTAGATGCCGGAGCGCCCTCCACGGACTCTTGGTCCCCTAGTCCGTGCAGAGGCACGAATATGGGATCTGCGTCTTGGAGCAGATCTATATCTTCTCGCAAGTAATTCTCGTTGTCCGAGGCACGCAGGAAGACGTGGCGCTCGGCCTTCTGATTCGACCACCTGAGCACGAGATCGGGCGTGTATGTATGGTTGAAGTATCCGGTCTTATGCACAGCAACGTTAGCGTCGGCGTGAATGAATGAATCGATAACCTGCTGTTGCACAGCGTCGATCGAAGAAGAGGCATCGAGTGACGATCGTGATTCAGGCATAGCCGTTACTGACCTTCCTGTAGGGTGCGTAACTTCATAATCTCGGCTCGATCTTCGCGACTAATCACTAGCGTCTCCTGCTTATCAGAGAGGACGATGACCCATACTCGATCGACAAGATCGGTCACGATTTCAGGTCTAATTAAAGCTAGAGCGTCTGCATCAGATACGCTTCCGAACAGCCTCTCTTTTTCCTTTACAAGCGCGGTGCGAATATTGTCTTCGCTTGCCAGATCATTCCACCTCCCCAAACGGAATGGATGCCAAGTGATCCACAAGAAGTGGTCTGCCAACTGCGGGTGATCCTTCAACGTGACATAGCTCTGCGCGAGAAATTTGTCGAAATGACCACCCTGATTGTCAGTCGAGTACTTCTTGCATTCAACGAGGAAGGACTGCTGATGTAAGTCGCCGCCGAAAAAGAGGCCGCCTATGTCGTAAGAATAAGACCTATCCCCCTCAGGCCAGGGGTATGTCAGGCGAGGCACGCCAAACTGGTCATACACAGACCAAGTAGAAGTGACCCTAGTTGTGGAGTCGAGCCAGAGCTTTGCCCGGCGCGCACCTTCCTCTCCGAGCTTCTGTAAAAGTTCGCCAGGTAGGTCGTCGGTGAGAGCAGGCACACCTGGATCCTATAGGGAGTTCCGACCCAACCACCTCATTTGGCTCGTCCACGCCGGGACGAACCCAACAAGCTAGGCATAGGACGTCTGGTATTCATTGCATCGACTGCGCGGGGCCCGATTCGTCTGAACTTACGAGATCGACGGCGCATGGCCGACTCATCTCACAGCTGTCGAGCAGGCAGGTGATAGCTCGCCAACATGCTAGGTCGAGGTAGTCGACGAAACTAGGCGCCTTCAGCGATCCTTCCGACCTGGTCCTCAGGCGTCGTCGACCAGCCCTGGATAGCGGCATACTCATCCGCATCCGCGAGATGTCTGACGAGGTACTCGACCCAGGCTGGTGTGTAGGTGTACTGCTCGAACGCGGAGTTGTAGCGGCAAAACTGAGGCTTGGTTGCAGCCCGATCCGACGCGCCCGTGGCGGGTCGCACTCCGAAGTATCTCCAAGCCTGCGTGTGCATGTACATATTGAAGGTTCGACTCACCCGTGGAGCCACTTGCTCGACCACCTCAGAGGCTTTGAACCGATCAAGGTCCTCTACCGGTACGTGTTTTTCTCGGATGATGGTCTGCACCTGATCGAGTACAGCGCGCTGATCATCGGAGAGTTCGTCGGCCCGCACAAATGTCATCGAGGCATCGGCCAGAGTCTTCGAGCCTGTGTGAGGCACCAGATAGATGCGGAAGTCGAATCGCTGATCCGCGCTGAGCCCAGGCTCGAGCGAGGCATCAAAGTCCTGGAGCCAGTCCATGATGCCCCGTGGGATTTGGCCCCGGAGGGCTTTGATCGCAACTGCTGCGTCCTCCGTGATGGTCGACACGAAGAGCGGGAATCGCAGTTCGGAACCCAACGCTTCATCCTGCCCGAACCATTCCACGAGTGTCCGCTCATAGTTGATCAAGAGGGCTTGAGTTCGGCCCGCAACTAGAGCAGCGATCTTCGACTCATGCCGATGCTCGATCTGGTTTCGCAGTCCTTGAAAGAAGATGATGTTGTTCAGTCGAGGATCGGTGTCGGAGAACTGCTCACGAAGGAGGGACCGTAGCGGTTTATAAAGGTACCCACCCTCGGGATGCTTGCGCCGCCATCCTCTCGCGTCCCGTTCAATCAGGTCACCTTCCTCGGTTTCGGTGCGCGCCTGCAGTAGTTTCGTCCAACCGAGGTTCATATGGACGATGAATGCTTCCAGCTGCCTCTCGTTGCCAGACCGATTGTATAAATCAACCGCCAGGCGCACCTCTGCTTTCGACGCTTGCAGGGCGTGCCACCATCTCGGTCGGGGAGCCATGTGCCAATCATAGGGATGAGGTGCTGGCTCACCCGAGCACACTGCGATCACGTTGGCCGTGCATCGCTATCTCTCCACCACAGCAAATTCCTCCTTCCTGCGTCTGTGGAGACGTCAATCAAGGATTCAATCAAGGGGTCCTGAGGAACATCTTTCTGGAACACAGGTTGTGCGCATCTGCGCACCCGATCCAGGAGGAACACCATGCCAGTGAAGAAATCAGGTCTGCCGGTCAACAGCGAGAGCTACTTCGGCGGGCCGGCTTACGCGGTCGGCGATGCGGAGCCGCTCATCGAGTTCGTTGATGGGAAGCCAGCCGGCCAGCAGCACGACAGGGACACCGGGAAGCCACTGTGGACGGTACGGGTGTTCGACACCGACCCCGAGGCTCCCAAGGGCCAGGGCGAGGTCACCGTCAAGGTTGTCGCAGCTACACCTCCCGCTCTGCCTGCGGAGCTGCCTGGGCTCCCCTTCCGCCCCGTCATCTTCGACGATCTCGTCGTCGTGCCCTACGTCAAGGAGGGAAATGGCCGCCCCCGCGTCGCGTACTCGCTGCGCGCAAGCGGTATCCGTCCCGCCGCTTCTCGGAAGACCGGCGACTCATGATCATCGCCGAACTCCGCAACTATGGTGCTGCGCTCAGGGCGGTCATCAAGCAACACAAGGTGATCGCGGTTCTCATCGTTGCGACGATCGTCCTCTTCGGACAGTGGCGACCCGCCCAACTCGTTCTGGGCGCGACACTGCTTATTCTCATCCTCATCACCCTCGTCTGGCGGTACAGGGACGGCCCAAACCTCGCCCGCCACCAGTTCCATGTCTGGCGGCGACGTCAGTCCGCCTACATCCTTGCCGTCTGGCCCGAGCTGATGCTTCGGCTTGGGATCGCCGTCCGAGTCGCGCAGTCTGCGCCGGAAGTTCCTACGATCCGGTCGGCATCGTGGACTGGTCACTCCCAGGTGCTCAGTGTCCTGATCCCTATGGGCATGGAGCGAGACCGGCTCGCGCTCGCAGCATCGGCCATTGCGGAATCGCTTGGAGCTGTCGCCGTCACCGTTCATGGAGCACCGGGCGGAGCAAACGTGACAGTTCAGTTCGCGGATCCGCTCGCTGAGCCGGTCATGGTTCCGGACCCGGCGACCAAGTCGATCTCCGCGCAGTGCCGAACCGTCATCCGCAAGCGCTCGTCTAGCACTGAGCTACCTCGTGCTGTTTTCTTGTAATCATGGTGGATACAAAGCAAACGAAGACCATCGGTGAACATTACGCTGCTGCAGCGCTGGCGCGAAGAGGATGGGCGCCAGCGCTCACTCGCGACGGTCTTGAGCGAACAGACATTCTCGCCGTGAAGACTGACTCGCAGCGGCGACTCATTGAGGTCCAAGTCAAGACAGCGATGAACTCCGGATGGAAATACGTCAACTGGCCGCTCGGCGACAAGAGCCAAACGCCGAGTGCATCCGAACAGGAGTACTTCGTGATGGTGGGAGTGCTTGCCAACATGGCAATCGCGCCCCGATTCTTCGTACTGCCTCGCGCACACGTGGCTGCCGCAGCCTGGATCACTCATCAACACTGGCTGACCGAGCCCGGGATCCCCGCAGGAAAGCGCAACGTGTCCGCGTCGCGTTCCCGCGTCCACGTTCGCACGTTCGAGCAGTACGAAGATCGTTGGGATCTGCTCGACATCGACGAGCACGAGTGTCCTGTACTCCTTCCCCCCGAGTATCGCGATCTCGCCCTAGAGCCGCGCGTTGGCTTGCCCGCAGACCATCCGTGGAGGGTTTCTCTTCCCGCATGGTGACTTGTCCCGAGCTTGAGGTCTGCTCCGCTTCGCCAGAAGCGCTCAATGCCTAAGTCGCTCCTGTTCTGACGAGTACTACGTGCCCGAACTCCGTGGGGAGGTGATGGTGACTGCACGGAATGTTCCGCACCCTGAGCCAATAGAGTCTCTGTATGAGCTCCTTTGGACGTGTTATCGGCGGTGCGTATCTGGACGCGGGCGTTACTACCGCCACGTTTGGAAGTGACCTTGTTGTGCAGACAGGGCTCAAAGGCCGTCGGCTCACGGTGACTACCGTGGACGCCTGGCAAGAAGTAATCGTAGAAACGAAAGACGGAGCGTTCACCGCCATGGGGAAGGCCGCCGCCGGCGTCGCCCTCCCTGGCCGGTTCGGTAAAGCAGCCTCCGCCGCGGTTGGGGCGGCCTTCGAATCCAAGATGCCCGATCACCAGGTGCGCGTCGATTGGTCGGACGGCAAGCAGTCACTCCTCAAACTGCCGGACGCCCTGTTCACCCACCTGGAGCTCGTCCTTCGCGACAAGCGCATCCCGACGGCCATCCCGGCCGCCGCGGCTACATCTGAGGCTACGACCACCACTCCGACTCTCGCCGACAGGGCCTTCGACTTGGTCTCTGGCATCGTGAGAGATCGCTCGTCCTCCAGCACCCACGAGCCTCAGGAACTGACGTCGACCCCTGAGATGCGTTCTGACGCGGTCGAACAGCTCCACAAGCTCGCTTCACTTCGAGACGCGGGCATACTCACCGACGAGGAATTTGCCCAGAAGAAGGCGGAACTCTTGGCACGGCTCTGATGTTGTGCGCTGGCGCATCGAACAGCGGCAGCAGACTAGGCCTTCCCCGTCGGTAGCACGTTCCACACCAGGACACCCAAGGCATCGATTCACGCCGATGTCCAGCCCACCCACCAGGCAAAATAAAAGCGGCCCACCGAAGTGGACCGCTTTTCAGAACGTGCGCCCGAAGGGATTCGAACCCCCAACCTTCTGATCCGTAGTCAGATGCTCTATCCGTTGAGCTACGGGCGCATTGCTTGCTGAGAGAAGAGAACTTCGGCTCGGCAGGCCGAAGTAGAGCCTACAACACGGAAGCCGAAGACGCGAATCGTGCTGCGAAGGGTTCGGGGCCGGGGAGGGGAACGCCCTTCGACAAGCTCAGGGACCGAAGGAGGTGACGCCCTTCGACAAGCTCAGGGACCCGGATGATCGCTCAGGGGCCGGAGGAGGGGGCTCAGGGACCGGAGGAGAGAGCTCAGGGAGCGGGTGCGGCCCGAGGACCATGGGAGTGCTCCCCATCGACACGACGGGCGCCGACATGGAACAGTCGATGCGACCACCTGCGGAGAGGACGACGTGAGCGCAGCACCAGGACCGACGAACGACGGCTTCACCATGATCGGCCGCCCTCCCGTCAGGGCGAACCTCGTCCTCATCCTGATTCTGTCGGGCATCCTCGCCACCGTCCTCGGCGGGATCACCGGGAGCGTCATCGACGGCATCTTCGACATCGCTCCCACGGCGCTCATCGTCATTCCAGTCTTCTTCATCATCACCGCCGGCATCTGCCTGTCCTACCTCTGGGCCGCCTTCCGCCCGGTCGGTGTCGACACCATCCGCGGGACCGCGCTCCTGGGCGGCGAGACGATCCCACTCCGCTCGATCGTGGGCGGCGAGCTCCTCACCCGCAATCCCGCCGCGACCACCCCGGCGCTCAGCCTGCGACTCACGACCGACACCGGCGCTCGCGCCCGCATCATCATGAACGGCGGTTGGCTCCGCAGCCTCCCCACCTCCGACCTCGTTCCACTCGTCGCGCTCATCGCCGGCAGCGGCATCCCCGACGACACCGGACAGGATCCGCTCGACGTCGGCCGCGAACGCATCTCCCGTTCACTCGCCGGAAAGGGCTCGGACGTCGCGATCGGTCGACGCGGGTTCATCGCCGACTGCATCACTGCGGCGGAGTCCACCGGCGACGTGAAGCTGCTCGAAGCGGTGGTCCAGGCCGCGGGGCCGCTCGGCCGGAGCATCCGGGACGAGGCGATGCGGGCCGCACAGGGCACGGTGGAGGAAATCGTGCGCGCGCATCAGGACGTGGCTCCAGCGGCGCCTGACGCCCCGAACCCGACTCCCCTCGTGCCGCCCGCGCCGCAGTACGGGGCGGTCGTCGCGGACGAGGACGAGGCGACGGCGGTCGACGACGACACGGACGACGACCGGTTCCGTCGACCGGACGACCCGGCCCGGCTGGCCGCCGAGCAGATCGTCGACCGAGTGCACCTCGACAAGCTCGGTGACCGGAACGGGGCGCTCGGCAATCGGGATGCGGAGCGCGTCGATCGGGAGGCGGAGCGCGGCAATCGGGATGCGGAGCGCGTCGATCGGGAGGCGGAGCGCGTCGATCGGGAGGCGGAACGCGTCGATCGGGAGGCGGAACGCGTCGATCGGGACGCGGAACGCGGCGATCGGGACGCGGAACGCGGCGCCTCAGAGGACGGACGCGAGTTGCCGTCGTGGATTCCGCCACAGGACCAGGCTCGGGTGCGGTCCTGGCTCGCGGACGACGACGACGTCGTCCACCTGCAACCGATTCCGGAGACGGTCGGCGCGCGCTCCCTCCGGAAGGTCTGCGACCGGATCCTCATCGGGCTCGCCGGGATCGGCTTGCTCGCCATCTTCGGGGCGGCCATCGCGGAAGGGGTCATCGACCGTCTCCTGCCGTCCGACGCGAACGCGCTCGTCGCTGTCGCGGTCGTCGGATCCGCGCTACTGGCGTTCGTCGCGTGGATCGTCGGCGGCATCGCGCGAGCACGTGAGATCCGCATCGCCCAGCGCTTCTCGCTCGAGTGGCTCGACCGCCGCGGCCCGGAACAACGCCGCCGCGGACTCCCGCCCGTGCTCCTGCAGCACTTCCTCGGCCCGATCCCCGCGTCGCGCTTGTTCGCCGCCGGAGCCTACGCCGGCACCTGCCTCGGCGGCGTCGGCATCCTCGCGGGCGCCCTCCTGTCCGTCGACCAGGAGGAGCTCGGCGCGACCGGGCCGATCATGCTCGGCGTCAGCCTCGTACTCACGGCTGTCGGGACGGTGCTGTTCATCGTGCGCTGGCGGCGGGTCAAGCGACAGCGGGCACTCGCGATCGAGCTCGGTGGCGAGCGCCTGGCCTATCTCGGGAACCTGTAGGCGAGCGGGCGGTCGGCGGGCCCTTCGACAAGCTCCGGGACCGGACAAGGATCCACCGCTTTCGACAACCTCAGGGGCCGGACGAGATCCCGCAAACCTGGGTCGAAAACACCCCTTGCACAACCGGTACTCAGTGTTACTATCTACCAGTACCTAGTACCACTCAGTAGTCAGCAAGGAGCGCCATGGCGAAGCAGATGACCGAGATGCTCAAGGGGACGCTCGAAGGCATCGTCCTGGCGCTGCTCGCCGGCTCCCCCGCCTACGGCTACGAGATCACCGCCCGCCTGCGCGACAAGGGCTTCACCGACATCGCCGAAGGCACCATCTACGCGATCCTCGTCCGGATCGAGCAGAAGGGGCTCGTCAGCATCGAGAAGCGCCCCTCCGAGAAGGGCCCACCCCGCAAGGTGTACGCCCTCAACCCCGACGGCGAGCGCTACCTCGCCGAGTTCTGGAACACCTGGAGCTTCCTGTCCGAGCGACTCGAACAGCTCCGAGACGAAAGGTCCTGACCATGTTCCTCAGCCGCATGATCGAGGAGAAACGGCACTACAAGCGGTTCCGCGCACGCACCCGGGCGCTCCCACCCAACTACCGGACGACCGTCGAGGCGCTCGAGCACTACGTGTACCACTTCGCCTCCGCGCGCAGCACGAACCTGCTGCCGCTCCTCGACAACCTCACCGAGCTCTTCGAAGAGGCCGCAGCCAACGACATGCCGGTCCGCAGCATCGTCGGCGACGACCCGATCGAGTTCATCGAGGAACTCATCCGCAACTACGCCCCCGGCGAGTGGATCCTCAAGGAACGCGCACGCCTCACCCGCGCGATCGACGCCGCCGCGCACGGCACCGGTCCCGGCAGCGACCCTCGCTGACCTCCCCGACACCGCCGCACTGACCACCCGCAGAGCCGGGCACACCGCACCTCCCGCCACCGGCACCGAGCCGAGGCCGCACCCATCGGCCATCGACGCCGCGCCTGGGTAGCGCTGTTCGTCGCGCCCATCCGCGACCGCTTCGGCAGCTCCTCCACCCGCACCTCGCGCCCCTCCGAGCGCGTCCATCAGCGACCCCGAAAGGCCGGACACCATGCCCACGACCACCGCACCACCCGCCACTGCGCCGACATCCGCGATCCACCTCCGCGGACTCACCAAGTCCTTCGGCACACTCGACGTCCTGCGCGGCGTCGACCTCGACGTCGAACGCGGCAGCATCTTCGCCCTGCTCGGCTCCAACGGCGCCGGCAAGACCACCGTCGTCAACATCCTCTCGACACTGCTCCGTGGAGACGGCGGCACCGCGCAGGTCGGCGGGTTCGACGTCGTCTCGCAAGCCGCCCGGGTCCGCGAGATGATCAGCTTGACCGGCCAGTTCGCCGCCGTCGACGACACCCTCTCCGGGCGCGAGAACCTCGTCCTCGTCGCCCGACTCCGTCACCTGCCGCAGCCGAAACGGATCGCCGACGAACTCCTCGCGCGGTTCTCCCTCACCGATGCCGGCACCAGACGAGCGGGCACCTACTCGGGCGGGATGCGGCGCCGCCTCGACATCGCCATGAGCCTCGTGGGCGACCCCTCGGTCGTCTTCCTCGACGAGCCCACCACGGGGCTCGACCCGGAAGCACGACTCGAGGTCTGGGACGTCATCTCGGAGCTGGCCGGACGCGGCACCACCGTCCTCCTGACCACGCAGTACCTCGACGAGGCCGAGCACCTGGCCGACCGCATCGCGATCCTCCACGAGGGCCGCATCATCGCGAACGGGACCCTGTCCGACCTCAAGCGACTCCTGCCGCCGGCCACGGTCGAGTACGTCGAGAAGCAACCCAGCCTCGAGGACGTGTTCCTCGCCGTCATCGGGCGCCGCGACGCCCGGAACGTCATACCCGAGAAGCAGACCGCCAACGACACCGACAGGGAACAATCATGAGCACCGTCGCAGCACCCGCAGCCCGTCCCGCCGTCGCCCCACGACGCTCGCACCTCCTCAGCGACACGAGTGTCCTGACGGGTCGATCCATGCGGCACATCACGCGCAGTCTCGACACGATCATCACGGTCACGATCACCCCGATCGCCCTGATGCTCCTGTTCACCTACGTCTTCGGCGGAGCCCTGGCGACGGGCACCGACATCTACGTCACCTACCTGCTCCCGGGCATCCTGCTCATCACGATCGCCTCCGGCATCGCGTACACGGCGCTCCGCTTGTACACCGATCTGCAGAGCGGTGTCTTCCAGCGGTTCCACTCCATGCCGATCTCACGAGCGGCGATCCTCTGGGCGCACGTGCTCACGTCGCTGGTCTCCAACGGCCTGTCGCTCGTCATCGTCGTGGCGGTCGCCCTGGTGATGGGGTTCCGATCCCCGGCCGGTCCGCTCGCCTGGCTCGGCGTCGTCGGGATCCTGGCCCTGTTCACCCTCGCGCTGACCTGGGTCGCCGTGATCGCCGGGCTCGCGGCGAAGAGTCCCGACGGTGCGGGTGCGTTCGCCTACCCGCTGATCTTCCTGCCCTTCATCAGCTCGGCGTTCGTCCCGACCGACACCATGCCGGGCCCGGTGCGCTGGTTCGCCGAGCACCAGCCCGTCACCTCGATCGTCGACACCATCCGACGACTGTTGGCAGCCGAGGCCGTCGGCGACGAGATCTGGATCGCGCTCGCGTGGTGCGTCGGGCTGCTCGTGGTCGCGTACGGGTTCGCGATGCTCGTCTACCGGCGACGCCTGGCGTGACCGCGGCGGCGAGTCGGCGACCGCCTCAGCGGACTCGTCGAGCGACCGGCAGCGCTACTGCGCGACGACCTTGGCGAGCACCCAGTGCGCGCGGTCGAGGGAGTTCGCGGGTGCCGGCTGGTACTGGAAGGCCCGCGCGCCACGCTGGACGGAGACACCCTGCGCCGTCGCAGCGGCCTCCAATTGACCGGTGAAGCGCTGCCAGCCGTCGAGCCCCTGCGGGAACCCGAAGTTCTCCTCCAGCGAGGTGACCAGCACCTCAGCGCCGGATCCCGCGGGCCACACCTCGATCACCGCGTCCTCCTTGGAGATCTGGTTGAGGCCCCAGACGCCCGGACGCAGGGACTTCAACCGGCTCTTCGGCAGGGCCTCGATGAGCGCGACCGCACCGGCGGTGTCGGTCCCGAGGATGACGGAGCGACCGAACTCCTGCAGGGTCGCGGGGATCCTGGCCTGCTTGCTCTCGCCGGCCTCCCGGATCTTCCGGCGCCCGAGTCCCTTCAACACCCCCAGCCCGACGATGGCGAGCAGGACGAGAATGGCGATGATCGCGAGCACGTTGCTGTCCACAGGAGCCCCCCAAGGCTGTCGATTCCGGGCGGTTCGCCCAGGACGAGGATGCCGCAGACCCGACAGCCGTTCAATGGGTACTGCTCCCCACCCCGTCAGGCCACGGTCAGGCCGGCGACGGGAGTCCAGCGTCAACGGCCACCGATCCACGCCTGTCCGTCGACGCCGAGACGGTCGACGCAGGAGCGGACCGCGCGGCGTCCCGCCACATCGCAGCCGGCGTCACGCCCGGGATGCCCGTGATGGAGGCGATACTCCGGAATCCGCTTCGCCGATACAGCGCGCGATTGCGCTCGTTCGACGACTCCAGGTACACGGGGAGGCCGGCGGCGTCGATGGCGCGCAGGCGTGACTCGAGGAGCGCACCCCCGACACCGGCCCCGCGAGCGCCGTCGCCGACGCCGATCTGTGCGAGGTACCAGTGCGGTTCGGCCGGACGGTGCAGCGCGAGAGTCCGCTGCAGGCGCATGGCTCGCGGAAGGCCGCGCAGCCCCAGCGCACGGGCGAACCTCGGCAGCTGCCGCACCTGGTCGAGCACGGAGTGGCGGGCGTCCGGCGTCTCCCAGACGGCGACACCGAGGACGACACCGTCGGTGTCCCGGCGAGCGAGGTCGACGCGGCCACTCGATGCCGCACCCGAGCACAGCATCGCCTCGAAGAGGAGGGCGAGCCGGCGCTCACGATCGGAACCGGAGACGAGCGTCGAGGTGACCGTGTCCTGTCGGAAGGCGGTCGCGAGCACGGCCGCGGCCTCCTCGAGGTCGGCGGGCGAGGCGGGAGCGATGGTGAACACGCGTTTCCTTTCGGGCGGAGAGTGAGTGTGGGGCGACGACCTGCGCGGGTCAGTGCGCCTGGGAACCGAGCTCGATGACGAGGACACCGACCGCGATCAGGCCGATGCCGACGATCATCTTCGGCGTCAGCTTCTCCTTGAAGAGCACGCGCGCACCGATGGCCGTGAGGGCGACCCCGCAGGCGGCCCAGATCCCGTAGGCGATCCCGACGGGCATCCCGTTCGCGAGTGCGATGGTCAGCAGTCCGAAGGCGGTCACGTAGAACACGGCGACGGGAGCGATCCACCGCTTCTTCCGCAGGCCTTCCGACGCGCGCAGGGAGAGCGTCGCGGCGACCTCGGTGACGATGGCGCCGGCCAGGAGCAACCAGGTCATGCGCCGACCTCCTCGTTGGTCGCGGCGGGCGTCGGCGACTCCGGCGCGTGGCCCGTCTCCACGAGCACGACGCCGGCGATCACGATCGCGATGCCGAGCCCGATCGTGAAGGTGAACTGCTCGCCGAACACGAGCGACGCGAGCACCGCGGTGAGCGCGACGCCCGCAGCGGCCCAGATGCCGTAGACCACCCCGATCGGCACCCCCATGCGGAGCAGCAGGGACAGCGCGATGAACGCACCCGCGTACCCGACCACGGCGAGGATCGACCACCAGGGGTTCTCGATGGCGCCACGGAGCGAGAGGGTCGCCGTGACCTCCAACAGGATGGCGGCGGAGAGGATCAGCCACTTCTTCATCGGGCTTCACCTCCAGCGAGGGCCAGGAGTCGCGAGACGAGGTCGGCGCGCTGGTCGCGGCCGACGTCGAGGATGCCGGTCGCCTCGGCGATCCAGAGGCCGTTCGCCGCCAACCAGACGAGCAGGAGGGAGGTCGAATCGGTGTCCTCACCGAACCCGAACCAGGTGCGGAGGTACTCGAGCCAGGGAGCGGCGAGTTCGGGACGCCTGACCGCCTCGGCGAAGACGACGAACTCGCCCTGGCTCGCCCCGCCCTCCCCGGCGAAGGCGACGAAGGCCCGCACACGCTCCTCGAGTGTCGACGTCTCGAGCGGCGCCCCCAACTCCTCCACGAGCTCGCGCTGCCAGCGAGCGACCACGTGCTCGATCACCGCGATCATCATCGCGTCCCGTGAGGGGAAGTGGTAGCGCAGGCCGGCCTTCGTCAGACCGACCTCCTGCGCCACCGCCTCGTAGGTGATGTCGGCCTCTCCGGAGGCGTCGACGACGCGGACGGCCGCATCGAGGATCTCGTTCCGTGCACTGGGTCTCATGGAAGTTACTTTACCTTACGTAAGGTAAAGTAACTCTGGGAAGGTACCGGGAGGAAGCGGCCCGTCGCGGCCCATGTGACGCTCTGTTTCGGGCACCTCGCGAGCACCCGAGCCCCCGAGTACCGTCGTGCTGGACGGCGCCGTGATCGCCGTCGGACCCAGCCTCGACGAGACGACCCGGTGGTATCCCTGTGAGCAAGCGCATCATCCTCAACGCGTTCGACATGAGCTGCGTGACCCATCAGGCGCCCGGCCTGTGGAAGCACCCCGACAACCAGGCGCACCGCTACAACGACATCGACTACTGGATCGACCTCGCCAGACTCCTCGAGCGGGGCACCTTCGACGCCCTGTTCATCGCGGACGTCGTCGGCATCTACGACGTCTACCGTCACTCCTCCGCACCCGCGCTCATCGACTCGGCGCAACTGCCCGTCGGCGACCCGATCATCCAGGTGTCGGCCATGGCGAAGGCGACCGAGCACCTCGGCTTCGGCGTCACCGTCGCGTCCACCTACGAGCTGCCCTACGCCCTCGCCCGCCGCTTCTCGACGCTCGACCACTTCACGAAGGGTCGGGTCGGCTGGAACGTCGTCACCTCCTACCTCGACTCCGCCGCCCGCAACCTCGGGCTCACCACCCAGATCAAGCACGACGACCGGTACGGCATCGGCGAGGAATTCCTCGACGTCACCTACAAACTGTGGGAGGGCTCCTGGGAGGACGACGCGGTCGTCATCGACCGGGAGAACGGCGTCTACACCGACCCCACGAAGGTGCACCCGATCAACCACCGGGGCGAGCACTTCCAGGTGCCCGGCATCCACCTCTCGGAACCGTCGCCGCAGCGCACCCCGGTCATCTTCCAGGCCGGCGCCTCGGCCCGCGGTCGCCAGTTCGCAGCCACCCACGGCGAGGCGGTGTTCATCAACGGGCTCGTGCCGGAGCTGACCCGCAAGACGACCGACGACATCCGCGACCGAGCCGAGGCACTCGGACGCCCGCGCGACAGCGTGAAGATCCTCACCCTCGCCACGGCGATCGTCGCCGAGACCGACGAGGAGGCGCAGGCGAAGTACGAGGAGTACCAGCAGTACATCTCGCTCGACGGCGCCCTCACCCTCTACGGCGGCTGGTCCGGCCTCGACCTCTCCTCCTTCGACCCCGACAAGCCGCTCAAGTACGTCGACACCGACGCCGCCCGCTCGGCGCTCGCGATCTTCACGCTCGCCGATCCGGAGCGCGAGTGGACGCCGCGCGACATCGCCCACTACATCGGCATCGGCGGCATCGGGCCCGTGTTCGTCGGCAGTGCCATGACGGTCGCCGACGAGATCGAGCGCTGGATCGACGTCGCCGGTACCGACGGCTTCAACCTCGCCTACGTCATCACGCCCGGCACCTTCGAGGCCGTCGTCGACCTGCTCGTGCCCGAGCTGCGTCGCCGTGGCCGGGTCTGGGACGAGTACCCGGAGGGGACCCTCCGCGGCCGCCTGAACGGCACCGGCTCCCCCGTCGTGCCCGAGTGGCACCCGGCCCACCGGTACCGCGGTGCGTACGTCGGGCAGCCGTCCGCCGCCGACGACACCGCGCCTTCCCTCTTCGACACCGACAACGCCGACGAGACCAACGCCTACGCCCCAGAAGGAGCCTCAGCATGAGCATCGACACGATCAGCACTTCGACAGGCTCAGTGACCGGGCAGCCGGTCCCCGAAGGGCGTACGCACTGGTCCGGCACCGCCGACGACGCCGAGCTCGCGCACTGGGACGCCGTCGCCACCGAGGTCGCCACCAAGCTCGCGGTCGACGTCCTCGAACGCGACCGCGCGAACCTCGACCCCACCACCGAGCTCGACCTCCTCCGCGAATCGGGCCTCGTCAACCTGCTCGACCCCGCCGAGTTCGGCGGGGGTGGCGGACACTGGGAGAGCGCCTTCCGGGTCGTCCGCATCCTGTCGCGCGTCGACGCCTCCATCGGCCAGCTGCTCGCCTACCACTACATCAACGCCGGCAACATCGGCTTCACCGCCGACCCGGCCGCGCAGGCCGAGTGGCACCGGAAGACGGTGGAGGGCCGCTGGATCTGGGGCGACTCCGTCAACCCGACGGACCCCGACCTCTCGCTCACCCAGGACGGCGACGCGTTCCGCCTCAACGGACTCAAGCGGTTCTCGACGGGCGCCTCGGCCGGCGACGTCATCCTCGTCAACGCGGTCGTCCGCGGTGGCGACCACGACGGCACGATCTTCCAGTTCGTCCTCGACCACGACCGCGCGGGCATCACCTACCTCGGCGACTGGGACGCGCTCGGCCAGCGGCTCTCCGCGTCGGGTTCCGTGCGGTTCGAGGACGTCCTCGTCGAGCAGGCGGACATCCTCGGCACCGTCGGCGACGAACCGTTCTCCTCACTCGTGACGCCCGGTATCCAGCTCGCCTTCGGCAACCTCTACCTGGGCATCGCGGAGGGAGCGCTCGCGCAGGGCACGGAGCTCGTCCGGGCGCGGAAGAACGCCTGGTTCCTCAGCCACGCCGAGACCTACCGCGACGACCCCTTCGTGCAGCGCGTCATCGGCGAGTTCGTGTCGTCGATCGCGGCCGTCGAGGCGCTCGCCGACCGCACGAACGCCCGCTTCGACCGCATCATCGAGCGGGGAGCGGACGTGACCGCGGAGGACCGCGGCGCCATCGCCATCGAGATCGCGAAGCTCAAGGTCGTCTCCACGGAGCTCGGCATCGAGGTCGCGAACCGCATCTTCGAGGTCACCGGCTCCAGCTCGGCGAAGGCCTCCGTGGGACTCGACCTGTTCTGGCGGAACGTGCGCACGCACTCCCTCCACGACCCGGTCGACTACAAGAAGCTCGAGGTCGGTGCGAACCACCTGAACGGCGAGCTGCAGCCGATCTCGCTGTACACCTAGGCCGCCCGCCCTTCGACAGGCTCAGGGACCACCCGTCGACAGGCAGGAACCACCCTTCGACAGGCTCAGGGACCGAACCCAAGCGGCTCCCAGTCGCCGAGCACCACCACCGGTCCCCGAGCACATCCACCGGTCCCTGAGCCTGTCGAAGGGCCCACCGCAGAACCAGCCCACCGCCGCCTCCGGAACGGAACAAGATGACCTCCGCACCCTCCACCACCGCCCGCCCGGTCGGCTTCGCGGCCGCTCGCGAGCTGCTCCTGCCCCTGTTCGCCGAGATCCAGGCCGGCGCCGTGGAGCGCGAACTCGAGCACCGGCTCCCGCGCGAGGAGGTGCGGAAGCTCGCTGCCGCCGGCTTCGGCGCGCTCCGGGTCCCCGCTGAGTTCGGCGGTTCGGGACTCACCTTCCCGGAGTTCACCGAGCTCCTGATCGAGCTCGCGGCGGCGGACTCGAACCTCCCGCAGATCTTCCGTGGCCACATCGCCCTCGTCGAGGACCAGCTGGTAGCGGCCCCGAGCGACCGACGCACCGCCTGGCTCGAGCGGTTCGTCGCCGGTGAGATCGTCGGCAACGCCTGGAGCGAGGTCGGCTCGGGGGCACTCGGTGTCTCCGGAACGGTCGTCACCGAGCGCAACGGCCGCTACGTCGTGAACGGCCGCAAGTTCTACACGACGGGCAGCATCTACGCCGATTGGACGGACGCCACCGCGCGCCTCGTCGTCGACGGACAGCCCGACACCGAGGTCACCGTGCTCGTGCGCACGAACCAGCTGGGCGTGACGATCGCCGACGACTGGGACGGCTTCGGGCAGCAGCTCACCGGCACGGGGACGATCGTCTTCGAGGACGCCGTCGTCGAAGACGACCAACTGCACCCCTTCACCGATCGGTTCCGCTACCAGACCGCGCTCTACCAGCACGTGCTCATCGCCGTGCACGCGGGGATCGCAGCGGCGGTCGAGCGCGACGCCGGGGAGCAGATCCGTGCCCGTACCCGCGTCTACACGCACGGTCTCGCGCCGCTCGTGAAGGACGACGGGCAGATCCAGGCGGTCGTCGGCGAGATCTCGTCGATCGCGTTCGTCGCGAAGCAGACCGTCCTCGGGGTCGCCGCGGCGATCGAGCGGGCATCGGAGACCGCCGGCGACCGCGATTCCGCGGACGACCTGCAGGCGAACATCGAGGCCGAGATCCGTTCAGCCCAGGCGCAGGTGGTGCTCTCGGAGCTCGTGCCTCGCTCCGCGACCCTGCTCTTCAACACGCTCGGCGCCTCGGCCGTCAGCCGCACGAGCGCGCTCGATCGCCACTGGCGCAACGCCCGCACGGTCGCGTCGCACAACCCCGTGATCTACAAGACGCGCATCGTCGGCGACTGGTCCATCAACGGCACCCCGCCGCCCTTCGTCTGGGCCGTCGGCACGGCCAAGCCGGAGTAGCCCGCCGCGGCGCGTGTCAGCGAGCGGACCCGTCGGCAGACGACACGACGTCCGGTCGGAGCCGTGACGCTCCGGCCATGGACAACCAGACACCGATGCCCGCCGACACCGGCACGAACAGCCAGTACGCCAGAGCCCACTCAGAGGACGTGAAGAGCCCGACGAGGAACATCACCACCCCGGCGACGAGCGCGACCGCGCCGAGGATCCGCAGGGCGACGACTCCACCGTCGAGCCAGTCAGCCGGCACGCGCGCCTGCCGCGCGCTCGTGGCGACGACACCCGCGGCGATGATGAGCCCGAGGGGCCCGATGACGAGGAGCGCCGGGGCGTCGAGCAGGTGTGTCGACGCCAGTGAGGGCAGCGACCCGAAGACCGAGATGGCCGCCGAGGCGACGATGCGTCGAGCCTCACCAGCGGGCATCGGCCCCCTATGCGGAGAAGCGATCGTGGTAGCTGTGGTCATCTGAACCTCCCTCGGTTCCGTGCGGGCCACCATACCTGGGGACCCAGGCGCATGCCACCGACCGCCGTGGGTAGCGCGGTGAGGCCGCAGGAGCCGGACGGCATGCAACCCCAGAACACAGCCGGTCCCTGAGCCATACGCGGTCCCTGAACCGCAGCCTCTCCGGTCCCTGAGCTTGTCGAAGGGCAGCCCCACCGGACGAGCCCTTCGACAAGCTCAGGGACCGGAGGAGGTCACTCGATGGTCGGGACCGGGACGTCACACCGGAGACCACCTGCCGGCAGCCCGCGGCACGAGAGCAGGACATCCGCCCGAGAGCAGGACGTTTCGACGGGAAACGTCCGGTTCTCGGGCGAATGTCCTGCTGCCGAGCGGGCGCGGGTCAGCGGTCGGCGAAGGCGCCGCGGTAGGCGCGCAGCGGGTGCGTCTCCGGGAGGGTGGACTCCGCACCGAAGAGCTTCTCGCGGAGCGTGCCCGGCGCGTACTCCCGCTGGGCGAGACCGCGCTCCTGCAGCACCGGCATGACCTCGTCGACGAAGACCTCGTAGGAGTGCGGGATCATCCAGTTGGCGACGTTGATCCCGTCGATCCCGGCCGCTCGCCACTCGGCCAGGTGGTCGGCGATCTGCTCCGGCGTGCCGACGACGCGACCCCGCAGCTTCGCGGTGAGCTTGGCGAGGTCGCGCACGGTCGGCTCCCGGTCCGGCGAGAGGGCCTTCAGCGCCTCGAGCATGCTGTGCCCGCCCTGGGTCTCGACGTCCTTCAGCGGGGTGTCCGGGTCGATCGGCTTGCCGGTCGCCTGGTCGGTGCCGAGGTTCGAGTGAGCGAGGAACGCGTCGGCCGACAGGAGGTCGTCGTACTCGGCCTCGATGCGCTTCGCCTCCTCCTCGGTGCTGCCGACGATGAACGACATCGCCTGCCAGAACTTGACGTCGCGCGGGTCGCGGCCGGTCTCGGCGACGAGCGCGCGCGTCGACTCCGCGGACGCCCGCGCGGCCTCGATGCTCGGCGCCATCATGAACTGCACCTCGGCGTAGTTCGCGGCGAACGCCTTCCCCGCACCGGACGACCCGGCCTGGAACAGGAGCGGCGAGCGCTGCGGCGACGGCGACGACAGGTGCGGGCCCTCCACGCGGTACCGTTCGCCGACGTGGTCGATCCGGTGCACCTTGGTGGGGTCGGCGAAGACGCCGCTGGCCTTGTCGGCGAGGAGCGCGCCGTCGTCCCACGACCCCTCCCAGAGCTTGCCGACGACCGCCACGTACTCCTCGGCCCACGCGTACCGCTCGTCGTGCTCGACGAGGCGGTCGAGCCCGTAGTTGCGCGCCGCGTTCTCGAGGAAGCTCGTGACGATGTTCCAGCCGACCCGCCCACCGGACGCATGGTCGATCGTCGAGATCTTCCGCGCGAAGGTGAACGGGTGCTCCTGCAGGATCGACGAGGTGAACGCGAGGCCGAGGTGCTCGGTGCTGATCGCGAGCGCCGACAGCAGCATCGACGGGTCGTTGCTCGGCAACTGCATGCCCTCGCGTGCGTTCACGTCGAAGGACGCCCCGGCACCGCCGTAGACCCCGACGACGTCGGCGAAGAAGATCGTGTCGAACCGACCCCGCTCGAGTGTCTTCGCGAGGTCGACCCAGAGGTTCACGTCGTCGAAGGTGTGCTGCTTCGCGTCCGGGTGGCGCCAGAGGCCGTGCTGCATGTGGGAGCCGGTGTCCATCACGAAGGCACCGAACTGGAGGCGGGAGGGCTGAGCGGCGGTCATCCCCTCACGCTACCGGCACGGGCTCAACCGAAGGTGCCCTCCAGGTAGACGTCCCCCTCGGGGCCGGAGGTGTGGATCTGGTAGTCGGCGGGGTACCCCGACGGACTCGTTCCGGCGAGCGCCGGGTCCTGCAGGATGGCGACGATCGCTGCGGCCTCCTCCGGGGTCACGTCGTTCACGTAGAGCTTCGGTTGAGCGTTGACCTCGATCTCGACATCGGGGTAGGCCTCGACGACGGCGAGGATGGCGTCGACCATCGGCACGCTCAGCTCGGCCGGGTCGTCCGCCATGGAGAAGCGTTCCGGCACACGGTAGTGCGCGCCGTCCGGGTAGATCCCGCGGAGTTCCCGGACCGCCGCGGGAAGGGCGTCCATGGAGAAGACGGTGATGAGCGGTGCCCCCTCCGTGACGGCGATCGACACCTGCAGCCGCTCCGTCAGCATCAGCCGCTGCAGTTCGTCGGCGATCTCGTCGATGCTCTGATCGCTCGGCACGAGCTGCACCCGCCACGGTCCCCGTGGTGGATCCTGTTGCTGGGCGGCCGACGTCGGGTCCGGCTCGCGCTGGATGACGACGATCGCGATGCCCTCGAGGTCCTCCCCGGCACGCTTCGCCGCGTCGGCCGCGCCGAGCACCTGCCCGACGCCGGCATCGAGCGACATCGTCACCGTCGCGCCGTGACCGACGACCTCGATGTCGGCGATCCCGTCGATGTCCGCGAGCGCCCGAGTGAATCCGTCCTCGGCTTCGGACCGTTGCGCCGCGGCGACCTCACGCGCGGGCGGCGGGCGGAACGCACCGGTCGACGCCACGATGACGGCGACGACGATGAGACCAGCGAGCACCGCAGTGACGACCCGCACCCCTCGCCGACCGATGGCGAAGGAGAGGAGCATGATGAGCGCGGCGACGATCAGCACGGGGGCACCGTAGACGACGAGTCCGAAGACGAGTATCGCGAGTGCTGATCCGAGATTGCTCACCAGCCCACCAGCGGCTCCGCTGGCGATCAACCCCACGGGCGGTATCCCGAAGACCACCAGGACACCGAAGCCGATCCCGGCGACCATGACCGCCGTCAGGCCGCTCACGTAGGCGAGCCCGCGCGAGGGGGTCCTCCGACGGACGACCTCCATCACCGGTTGGACGATCACGAGCATGACGCCGACAGCGAGGAGGATCCACCCGCCGAGCGAGCCGAGCATCTGGTACCAGAGCTCCGCCCCCGACGGCCCGCCGAGCACGAGCGGCGCGTCGGGGCCGTACGACCCGGTCGACTGATCGACGCGCATGGCGGTGCCGACGATGTCGAACAGCGTCGTGACGACGCCCCCGATGGCGATGATGAGGACGGCCGAGACGACGAGGTCGACGGAGCGGATGAGATACGCGATCAGGAACGCGACTCGGGGCGACCGGCGGGCAGGATCCTGGGGATCCGCGGATGCGTCGTCGGGGTCGGGCGAGGTCGCCACGGTCGAGGTCGCGTGGACGGATCCGGCGGCGCTGGCCTCGGCGTCATCGCGCTCAGGCGATGTCCCGGCTGCGCCCCCGTCGCTCATGGCTCCCCACTTCCGATGCGTCTCGATGACGCTCCCCCGGTCGTCAGTCTGGCACGACCCTTTCGAGATGCTGCCGCGACCGGGCCCGTCCCGGGTCAGCGCGCGTCCAGCGCCCGGAGCTGCCGCTGGAGGGCGACCTGCCGGTACGAGGTGTCGATCAACTCAGCGATGAGTGCCCAGTCGACGTCGTCGAGCGTGCGGCCGTCGTCGCCGTCGAGACCGGCGTCGAACGCGAGCTTGCCCGACGGGCCGTCGTACTTCGGCGACCAGAACCGGTCGTCCTCGAGCCAGGCGCCGCGCTCCTCCTCGGCCGGCGTGAACGTGATGCTGTGCGGGATGCGCATCTCCGACCCGACGGTCACGAACACGCGCTTGCCCGCCTTGAACCGCGGGCGTCCGTGGCCGAACGTCTCGACGGCCTCCGGGTAGGCGAGGCACAACCGCCTGACGCGTTCGACGAACGGATCGTCGGGATCATGCACGATCGGATGCTCCATGCGCCGACGCTACTCCGCGCGGGCGTCACGCGACAGTGCTCACCGGATGGCATGCCCCGGGTGGGCGGCGTCGTACGCCGAACGCGACGCCGCGATCACCGGCCGCTGCTCGAGCGACCAGTCGGCGAGCGTCTTGATCAGGTGGGAGAGCCCAGCACCGGACGAGGTGAGCGCGTAGGACACCTGCGCGGGAACCGTCGGGTACACGGTCCGGTCGACGAGGCCGTCGCGTTCGAGGCGGCGGAGGGTCAGCGTCAGCATGCGTTGGGAGATCCCGTCGATCGCCCGCTGGAGCTCGCGGAACCGGCGGTCGCCCGACGCGAGCTCGACGACGACGAGGACCGACCAGGTGTCGCCGATGCGGTCGAGGACATCCCGGATGCCGCAGTCCGGGTGGTCCTCCTTGCCGCAGGGTTCGAGGTCGGCGGTTACCGCGGTGTGCGTGAGTGACATGGAAGTGCCTTCTTGTGGGGCCGGAACAGGGGACGCAGACTCGTCCGAGTCATCAGTCCGAACACCGAAAGGCCCTGAAATGATCCTCGTCACCGGAACCACCGGCCAACTCGGCAGCGCGATCCTCGATGCGCTCACCACCCGTGGGGCTGCACCGCTCGCGAGCAACCGCAGCGGACAGGACGGCGCGCGACGGATCGACTTCGACGACCCCGACACCGTCTCCTTCGTCGGGGTCGACACGCTCGTCCTCGTGTCGGCGGGCGAAGCCGAGGACGACGTCGTGACCGCCCGACACGAGACGGCGATCACCGCGGCCGAGCGCGACGGAGTACAGCACGTCGTGTACACGAGCCTCACCTCGGCCGGAGACCACCTCGCGTTCGCGCTCGCGCACCGGTGGACCGAGCGTCGGCTGCAGCACAGCAGCCTGGCCTGGACGATCCTGCGGAACGGCCTCTACGCCGAGCTGTTCGGGTCGCTCCTGGCGTGGTCGGGTGACTCGCTCGGTTCGGCGTTCGGCGACGGGGCGCTGGCCGCCGTCGCACGAGCCGACCTCGCCGAGGCCGCGGCCGTCGTCGCGGAGTCCCCGTCGGACCACGTCGGTCGCAGCTACGACCTCGTCGGCGAACCGATCACGGCCGCGCAGGTGGCGGCTCGACTGGGCGTCCCTCTCCACACCGTCTCCCTCGCCGAGCAGCGGACGGCGCTGGCTGAGGCCGCGCTCAAGCCGTTCCAGCCCGCCATGCTCATGTCGATCTTCACCGGTGTCCGGCACGGATTCCTCGACGGCAGGGGTGACGACCTCCGAACCCTGCTCGGACGCGAACCAGCGGACACGGTCGCGGTCGCTGCCGCCACCGCCTCACTCCCGCCCCGCTGAGTCGCCCGGATCTGCACGAATCCGAGCCGAAATCGTGCAGATCTGGGCGACTCAGTGCTCAGGCGGCCGGCAGCGCAGCGCCCCGCAGCGGGACGGCGCGACGCCAGGTGGCCATCCGCCAGACCCACTCGACCGGCCCGTAGCGGAAATGCTGCAGCCAGAGGCGGCTGAGTACCGACTGCACCGCGATGAGCGCGACCGCTGCGACGCTCACCGCGGCCAGGTCGTCGATCTCCCGGAAGGGGACGACCAGCCCGACGACCGCGAACACGGCGCTCGCGGCGAGGTAGTTGGTGAGGGCCATGCGACCGAGAGGTTCGAAGACGGCCGCGAGCACCCGACGCACCGGCGTCTGCCAGAGCAGCGCGAATCCGGTGACGTACACGACGGCGAGGATCCCGCCCGCGATCCCTCCGGCGGTCGTGAACCGTGGGTCGCCGGGTTCGGTGGTCTGCCAGACGACGGCCGGGACGGCGAGGGCCGCCGCCACGAGGAAGGTGATCCACACGGGCCGCCGCCCGGCGTCGAGCACCTTCGGCAAGCCGTACGCCGCCGCCCCCGCACCGGCGAGGAACAGTCCGGGCAGGGTCGCGAGGCCACCGCCCGTGAGCGCGTAGGCGGCGATCGTGAGCACGACACCGGACCCGAGCAGCGCCCAGCGCGGCAACCACAGCATGAGGGGGAGCATGAGGATCCCGCAGATCGCGTACTCGCGGAGGATCTCGCCCGGGTAGAGGAACCCGTGCGCGACACCGATCAGGAGCAACGCTCCGAGACGCAGCAGCATCGGGACGAGCGCGCCGGTGCCGCGACGGCGGGCGCCCTGGATCACGAGCATCGCGCTCAGCCCGAAGAGGAAGGCGAAGATGGGGACGAACCGCGTCTGCACCGCGAACTCGAGCACGGTGTCCATGAGCGTGGACTGTCGCTGGTCGAACGGGATGTCGCTACCGAGCCGGGTGATGTCGGGGACGTTGACGAAGAGGATGCCGACGAGCGCGAACCCGCGGAGGGCGTCGATGAGGTGCCAGCGACGCGAGGTGGCGTCGCCGGTGGACGGAACCGGCGGCGTTGAAGAAATGTTGACCTGAGGCATATCACCAGTTCAGCAGATGTGGCGGAACCCCGCATGCACCTGGAGGATGACGTCCTGCCACCCGGGATGGAGATCGCCCTCAGGCGGCCGGCTCCTTCGGGCAGTGCAGCTGCGTGCGCGGGCCGGTCGTGCGGTCGACGATGTGCTCCGACATGGCGTGGCCGCAGATCGGGCACCCCGATTGCGCGGCCGGAGGCAACGGCTCCTCGTTGTACGGACCGAGGGGCGGCGGACCGAGCACCTTCCACATGCGGCCGTTCACCCAGCCGTACAGACCACCGGCCTCGCGCACGGACTCCCGGAAGGATCGTTTCTCGCTCATATTGATGAGTGTACTAATCATTTGGGTACGATGGGACCGTGACCGCCAACGAATCCACCACCGTCGCCACGGCCGACGACCTGCTCCAGCTCGAGAACCAGGTCTGCTTCGCGCTCGCCGTCGCGTCGCGCAGCGTCATCTCGCTCTACAGGCCGATCCTCGAACCGCTCGGTCTCACCCATCCGCAGTACCTCGTGATGCTCGCCCTCTGGCAGCACAGCCCGCGCTCGGTCAAGGACCTCGGCGGAGCGCTGCAGCTCGAGCCGGCGACGTTGTCCCCGCTCCTCAAGCGCCTCGAGACCGCCGGGCTCGTCCGACGCGATCGCAGCCGACTCGACGAACGCGTGCTCGACGTCTCACTCACCACCGCCGGCCGTGAGCTGCGCACCCAGGCGGAGGCCATCCCGCACCGGGTCATGAACGAGCTCCGGATGGACGCCGAGCATCTCACCCAGCTCCGCGAGATGCTCCACGCGGTGATCGGGGCGGCCACCACCGCGCCCGCCGTCACGGGTGTCGATCCGCGCTGACCGAGGGCTCGCCGCCAGGCGACAGCGTCAGGCCGGCGACGAGGTCGTCGTCTCCGGCGCGGTCGCGGTCCGCGGATTCCGGATGCCGACGAACGACACCACGCCGCCGACGAACATGAACACGGCGGTCGCCAGGACCACCCGCGGGAACCCGTCGAC
>Ga0308160_10001814_pt1 | contig 28112 bp, 39 predicted proteins | sample PhyFR1_FD_201036 | JGI IMG/M metagenome (GOLD analysis project Ga0308160, IMG submission 201036) | Phyllosphere microbial communities from UC Gill Tract Community Farm, Albany, California, United States - DLSLF.R1 | ecosystem: Host-associated > Plants > Phyllosphere > Unclassified | place: USA... | reverse complement strand
AGCACTAGACGTGACGGCGATCTACGCTAGTTCGGCTTTCTTCGCATACTTCTTTTCGATGTTATTGCTTAAACAACCATTGAGTAGGGTGACGCTTGGGAGTATCTTCTTGGCTTTCTCCGGGGTACTGGTCATCAGTCTGGCGGATGGAGAAAGCGGTGGAGAACGGGCACCAAGTGATAGGAGTCTGGGAGATATCATCATGCTCTTCGGTATGTCACACAACTCGGACAATGCTGACTTGCAGGTGCTGTACTTCTTGGTCTGTACGAGGTAGTCTACAAGATGGCTTTACCGGAAGGTCATGGAGGTGTCGACTCGACCTCCGAGGCTGAAGCTTACGAAGTCTTACCCCAACATAACGACCATGAAGTGGACGAGATTCCGCTGACAACAAGCTCGATGCTTTCAGATGACACATCTGACCCAACTCGTTCGCCTCGGACGCATTTATATCCCGTCCTCCGGAATCCAGAAAGTCATAGGCCAGGAGGCCCATCACGCAAAACCTCCCGATCACCTCTTTTAGACGGAGCACCCTCCCCCCGACCTTCTGTCGAAGTCTCAGTCCCACAACCCTCCAACTCGTACTCGCGTGATGAACCGCCTGTACTCCCCACCGCTTTACATTCAAATTTCATTACTAGCTGTATCGGGTTTGCGACGCTAGTCATGCTTTGTATACCTATCCCATTACTCCATTGGACGCAGGTCGAGACTTTCCGCTGGCCGGGAAGTCAGGGTGGAGACGCAAGTACGATCTGGTACGCCCTTGTCATCGTCGCCGCATGTGGTGCTATCTACGTAAGTTCCTTCGCTGGGCCTTTCGATCTGACCCTTTCGCTGATATGCAGAATGCTGGACTTATGGTACTGATCGGAATCTGGGGACCAACCACCTCGTCCGTCGCTAATCTCCTTACGATTGGCTTGGTCGCGGTGACAGACGCTGTTTGGATAGGTCACATTCCCGATATCCAGACTTTATTGGGAGTTGGCATGATCTGCGTTGGATTTGGTGTGCTCTTGTGGGAGGGTGAGGGATAGAGATGGTGTCGAAGCCCCAATCTGTAGCATAATTAGACTATACTGAATGATGTCATGCATGGATATGCTCAAGTTCGTCCACGCAGGAGCTGACACCCGATGGTCTACATGCGGTGGTGATGCGATTCATTCTAGTCCATGCTTCTTGAGAGCCACTCCGACGAACAGATCGACGGTCGTGAGCAGATCCCTGACGTACGAGTACGATCTTAATGCCTCATACGGTCGTCGCTCAGCCCCAGGCTTCAGGCGTCTGCACGTCAGCATCGACGTTACTTTGGCATCATTCGGCTCACTCCAAGATGGATCTGAGATCCGCCTGTACATCGCCCGGGACCAATCCTTCATTGCTGATCCATTCTCGCCATTCGTTTGGCTCCCATTTCTCGGGAACAGAGACAACCTTGACGTCGATAAGCCCCTTCTTAGCCATAACCGCAAAATCCGTCAATGTACCGGCCGTCTGTCTATCGATGGACTTTTCTTTCCATTCATCTCGGTCCGAATGGAACGACACAGAATCGTCCCGAGCAACTTGCACGATGTACATTGGCTTCTTGGCTGTCGGTTGCGCGCGTCGGTCTTCGATTAACCCCTTGTATAGATACCCGTCTGTCTCATTATTGTTGGGGTTGGTGTACCACCTGCCGCCCATTTCGCCCAGTGTATGCGCATCGTAATGAATCGGAGTAGGGACATTGTTGTCGTACATGTTATGCCATGCCGAAGGGAAATCGATTGACTTGATTCCAGGGTCTCGCATTGCTTTAGGTGGCCGAAATGGAATGTAAGACGCAGAGGGCGTACCGGCTGGTCGTGTATGTTCCCACCTAACGTGGTCCGCTGGTAATCGATGCATAATGACCCCGATGAATTGAGCACATTCATTCAGCGGGTCGTACTCGTCTTCGTCCTCTCTAGTTCTGATATGACACGTCTTGAAGCGAGGTATGGGATGCGGCAGGTCGGGTGACAGGTCTTCGAAACGTGGCTCGCAATCGATTTCGAGATGATGCATCATCTCTCGCCCGTCCAAGACACGTAGTGGGAGAGGTGGCTTGTATGGCGACTCATCGCAGCCCCAGATGAAAAGGCATAAATCCTTGAAATTCCGTATGCGGACAGTGTGATACAATTTCGGAATGGCCAGCAAGTGAATATCCCGGCACGTACGGCTCAGCGTTGCGACGGTACGGTCGAGTTTTCGGGCCAGAAGTATATCGCAAACGTTTGTCCAGACATCATTCACTAGCTCTGGGCGAGTCTTGGTCGGCTTGACGGGCATGGCAAATTAAGTTAGCCTCATTTGCGCACCGCGACCAGATAACCTGCTGACCTGATCTGGAGTTCCAGAGTCACGTGATCAGATGAATACCATTTTGGCTGCCCCCTCTTGCTGATCGTTATTCTTCCCTTGTTCAAACCTCCATGATGCGCTCAGGCCAAAAGGTATATGTAATGCGAGCTCACAGTGTATGTCTCTCAATCGTCAGCTGACATCGACTAATATACAACAATGGCAAGAAAGATATTCTTAGATGGAAATGCCGACGAGAGGCCCAGCCCAATGGTCGCTCTTCTCCTTTGTATGATCCCAGTCGCGACTTTCTTCTACATGAAACGAAGGCAAAGGAATCGATACAATCAGGCTCCTGCGCCCTTGGCCGAAACTGAACCGACCAGGAGGCAAGGAAAAGATGCCGGACACGCCAGGGACGCCGAGATGTCAACGGAGGAAAAAGCGAAGAGGGACAAGGAGAAAAAAGAATGGGAGGAGCAGGTGAAGGCGGAAAAAGATAAGGTTGAAGCGGAGAAGAGCAAGAGGTCGGCAGCCGAGGGCCGTGAATTAGCACTTAAGAAGAAGTTGAACGACATCCAGGAGGAATTGTTGAGGACACGTTTCGATCGAGACCTTGCCCAACATCCTGAGGACCCGGCCTTGAATGATCCCACTCCGGACGAAGTGTACACCCAAGTCAAACCGCTTAATCGTAATCCTGCTCCTCCCGTGAAACCCGCGACCCGTCCATCTGAGAACGGTGCATACACAACACCGGTCGTCAAGAGACAGAAGAGTGTAGATTACATCGACAAAAGAGACGCCGATAAGAAAGCTCCGTAAGTCACTTCAGACTTCAGAAGTGAGTATGAATTTCGTCACTGATAATGTGTAGCGTGACTGATTACGCGACCTACCGAAAGAGCAAAGCCGGTGGAGCTGGACAGCCCGGACTCAGTATTCATGATGGTGCGAAATTTACCCCCAGAGATCAGCGGGAAGGATGGGATCCCCGACCCGTGAGCCCGTTTGAGGCGTGTGACACCTTCCGTACTGATCTCGTAGGCCAACAAGGAGAAGACGGGCAGAGAGCGGAGTACAGATCGATGCGATGGTCAAGGTCCAGACCAACTTCGCCGAAAGACAGCAGAGCTCAGAAAAGACCTCTCTGACGCGGAATTTGCGATCTTCTCCAAGGCTGCGACGGTCGCCCTAGCCCAACCAGATGCAGCCGAATATGCTGAAGCTATGACGGAGGCACGGCATAGTGAGTATGGAGTGTTCCCTGGATTTGCAACCGCTGCGATAGCCGCTATCGTATCCGTGTTTACCGACGCGGATGTTCTGATGGTACTGCACGGTATGGAAGAGATGAAGAGCGAGATTCAAAGACTTGACCAGTCGACCAAGGATTTCGAGGCATTCAGAAAACGATACCTTCTGGAGGCAACCCCGGACAAAGCAAACTATATCACCGCTTGGTTCTTTGATTCCTTTCGCCTGGTATCGACGTCTACTAGGATGAACATCATACGCGGAGAACCAAAACACCTGGAACAACGCATGGGAGTCAAGTTCCTGCTTCTCGAGTGGCTGGAAATATTTGGAGTCCGATGCGCCCGACAACGGATGTTATCACCCAGAGGCTTCGATTTCGCTGGGCTCTGCATGCGATCCCATTGTACACGGTCTGATAACGCGAACAAGACATGGCAATTGAGTCTCACCTTCTTCTTACCTGGAGGGGCCGATAGAATTGACGACAAAGGAAAGAAAGTGGATGCCTGGGGAACTCGGTTCTCACTAGCCTGGGCCTCTTTTCGTGAAGTCTGGGCAGCTCTGATTACGGAGACGTCCGCGTCCGGAACGGTGGAAGATGGACATTTGGCTTTTGACGTCCGCGAGCTTGTTTTCTGCCCAGGTTTCACATTCGAAGGCATCAAGCAAGCTGGCGGGTTTCCGACACAGGCTCCAAACAATCCCGATCCGAGTCAAGTCACGAGATACGACCCGGTCATCAACATGCATGAACCTCCGCAGTATCCCTTCCCAGGTGATTTCCTGATTTCCATCGGCCTACGGTTCGCTGGGATCCTCCGACCGACTGGGCTTGCCTTCCTCCGACGACGTCAGTTCTCTTGGGCGGCTACCTCGCCTCCAGACAATACGCACGATCTGAAAGACGGCATGGTCGCCGCCTGTCTGGAAATGCTAGACGTCACAAAGTGGATTTCGGACAAGGTCCAAAAGTACCCACGTGAGATGGTTGACCGCAGTCTCGAAGTCCGTTTGCAGAACGATGACCTCGAGATCATCAATTTCGGCAGTACTATTCCGATGACCATGAAAGGAAACCAAGCAATCGGTTTCCCGGACATAAGTATCCACCCGAAGCTACACACCGTCGTCATAGCCTATGTGCCGATCACGCGGCAAGCGAATGGGAAGCAATCGGCAGCATCGAAACTGCCAGCCACAGCCGTCCTCATACTCTCCGACAAACTCGGCCTCAAGACTGCGCTGCAAGACAAGGGTCACTCTCCCTTGCCAGAAAGGAAGATAATCCTTTATGTGGACATCAAGGCAGAGCTTGTACAGCAGCTGGCAGACGAATTGTGGGAGCAGTTCGTCGACCTGGGTCAGAAAGAGCATGGCACGGAATGGACAGGGAAGGTCGAAGAGATTCAAGCGGATGTGAAGGCTCTCGCAAACAGAGAGGTGCTGAGGCGGATTCAATACAAAAGGGAAGATCACAGCTCGGCACCGATCAGCGAGAGGATGTCTAAGATGCCTTGGTGGAAGTAGTAACGCACCTCGGTAGAATAACCAGCAGCCGGAGTCTATGAGCAGTCCGAGAGTGACTCTATGGCAGTATGTATCACAGTGAGCGTCCAGGTAGATCCAGCAGCACGTAGGTGGCAAGAGCTGTGGTCGCTTGATACCGGATCTTGCCGGGCTCCCGGTTATCGGCGCCTATCGTCTATCTGTTCTCTCAGTCTCTCTCCTACTGTTTCCATTTACCAATCGTCGTTATACAAACGTCACGTGCAAGGACAAGGGCGTATTCTTCAACAGAGAACAGCAGACACTGCGCATATCATGATTTTCTCACTTATCACTTCCCTCATCTCGTGAGCAGGAAATCGTTCTTGCCGCCGGTCATCGGCTGATTGGCTAGTAATACTGTCTGCTTCCTTTATCCCGCTTACGCATCGTACAAGGCATTATCGCTACCGCCCTCGTCACCCGACAGTGAACATGCACTAGAGCGATGGTTGATGTACTGGGCTGTAGTCGGTAGCTGGACAGCAGTGGAAGCTGTTGTCGGCTGGACCTTTACCTGGTGAGTCGTTGGTTGTCCCTAGCTATGGTGCTGACCTTCAGGGTGCCTTTCTACAATATTATCAAGTCACTGGTATTTGTGTACCTAGCTCTTCCTCAATCGGAGGTGAGCGATCATCCGCCTCATCAGAGGTGAAGCTGACCATCAGGGCGCATCATACATATACCGGGCACACCTCGCTCCTTTCTTCCAAGAACATGAGCGGGACATCGATGTCTTCCTGGCCAGTCTCCGGACCCGAGCAGGATCAGCATTTGCAGGTGGTCTGACCTGGCTTTGGACATGGATCAGGGCTCAAATGAATGTACGTCACTCAAGCCTATTTTCACGACTCGGAGACGCTGGTAGCTGATACCGCAGATCGCGCTTCCTCAAGAACCACCTCGAGAGGACCAAGTCCATGGGCCGTATCCTGGTCAGCCATACCCATCAGGAAACATGCCGATGGGCCAGCCACCAACACTGCATGATCCTGCTTCAGGATTAGGGAGATTATATGGAATGGCTGCGAGATATGCAGGAGGGTGAGTTGCTTTGACGAATCACCCCGAAAGAGTTGCTGACAATGGTTGCAGATACCTTCCAGTAGCTATGGGAGCTCTATCGCAACTTGCAAATCAAGCTGGAGCTCATGCTCCTGCCGGTTCACGTTCGACCGAAGCCACGGCTCATTACGATACCTCGCAGACAATGGAGATGCCCATCCCACAACCCACTCCTGCTCGACAGCCATCCGACTCTTCCATCCGCTCACGCACGCTATCACATGCAGCCGGAAAAGATAGTTATGGCAATCTGGGGGTCTCGTCTTCGTCTTTCCATGGATGGCCAGCGCAAGCTCAATCTCAGCGATCGTCCTCGGAATCATTGCAATCTGCCAACAGCGGTAGTGGACGATGGGCGGAGGCAAGTTACGAACAGATCAACAAGGAAGATATCATATCAGAGGGGCAGGGTGCAAGACCTCAACAAGGGAGGAGAACTAGTAGTGGAAGGTGGTTCAGCTGGGCGGGCGGCGCGGAGCCTAAACCAAAGGTGGAATGATTTTGCTCACCTCGAGCTGTATGTAAGATGTATGACCGTTGTAGGGAATGTGTAAGATCAGGTCGGGAGGTTGTAGCTGTACTGAACAACGATGTAGTGGTATGCATATGAGATGATCTTGCTACATGACAGAGTACGCGACGGCGCGTCGGTACACATGTGGGGTCCCTCTGAAAGCCGATCGTGTCGGATCAAAAGTCGCGAAGCCACCTTCAATTGAACTGCTATTGTGAACACCGCCACTCCATCACAGTCTTGAAGCTGCCAGACAGTATGGCCAGCCGACCAGAATCAGCACCGCCGCAGGCATCGGGAGCTCGCTCACCACCTCCTTCGGCTCAATTGCACCAACCGTTGAATTCATCTCCACTGTCGCAACAACCTCGAAGGATGAGCACCGAGACCCAGTCCCGAAGTGCACCGTCCGCGGCTCTGAGGAATATAATGGGTCAGCTACCTACTGGATCGCATCAAGGTCGAAAGGGAAAGGGCAGAGTGATTGGAATACAAGATAGACTGAGAAAGGAGGTGGATGGTGTAGTGAAGAGGAGGCAGGGCGGTGTTCTAGCCAGGGGGTAAGCTGAGACCGTTCGCAGCATCTTTCAAGCTGACGACCAGCTTCATCCTCAAGACCGGTATGCTAAGAGCTGAACTGAAAGCTGGACATACATACTGACGCAACAGACCACTATCCGGATGGACGTGCGCTGGATCTGGATCTGACTATACAAGGTGCTCCCAACTTCCGAGCACCGGATGAAGAAAGTCTGAACGTCTATGGCGTAAGTACTCTCACAATCAACTAGTCCGAGACCACTACTGATATTACAGGTCGCTCAGCCCACGACTATAGGTCTCGAATCGATCTTAACGATACTAGGATGTCAACCCGCACCTCCGCCGTCTTCACGACGTTCAAGCGAGATCCCCGGATCCGGCGCGCCTTTGGAAAAAGTCCGATCACAACCTCTTGCATCCAGCTTGATGAGAGACTCGACTGGACCGCCAGGGGAAGAAGGAAAAGCCATTTGGTTCAGTACCCGAGAAGAAACTCTAGGTAGGTCCTAAGGCTCTCTTAGGCTTGTCCTCACTGACTGACCCCCAGTATACTGCAATGGTCGACCATATGTTCTACGAGATGCTTCTCATCCTTTCCAGACTCTCGCTTTATCGGATCGAGCGACCAACCTGGAAGATATTGAAAGACGACTCAAACTTGATATTCTCGAAGAATCACGTAAATTCGGCGGAATGATTCTCACTCACGACGAGGTCTCCAATGGCAACCTGATCCCAACGTGGATGAGTGTCGATGAAGCGAGTATCAGGACTCCCAAAGAGGTCTATGAGGATATCAAAAGGGCAGGCTGGAGGGTCGAGTACCATCGAATACCTATTGCACCTGATCGTCCAATCGAGGTGAGTTTATACCAGAGAATGTGACTGACGTGCAGGACAATTACCTGGATGCCTACGTGTCCGTACTGAAGGAGGTTGATCCAATGTCTACGTCCTTGGTCTTCAACTGTGGCATGGGAGTTGTGAGAAGTGAGTCGTGTGTGGAGTCATCCATGCTAAATGATGATCCCGCTTACGAACAGCTACATTCGGAATGTGTGCTGCACTATTGATGAGACGTAAACAAGTCTTGTCGGCTGGTCTGGATGATCCCTTTCCATCGGGTGCAGGAGGCTCTGGTCTCGCTACAGTAGGTCTCGCTTTGAGTATGCGCTAAGATGCTCAGCCTTCGGCCGGACCCCAAGCTGCACATTTCCTCGAGCAAGCCTCACATCATCAGACATTAAATCGAAGTCTACTTCAGCTTACTAGGGTTCTAGAGAAGAGTGAGTCTTTTCAGCTCTTTGCTCGAGTATTGCTGACGTCAGACTTGACTGGCAAACATCCATCTACCGCTATCGATCTTCTCGCATCTAATCCTGCGCTGCTCGAGCAGCTCCGCAAAGCCCACATGGGCAATTATCAGCTTGTCTTATCGCTTCTATCCAGTCTCGATCATGGTAGGCAGATGAAGAGAGTAGTCGATGCCATCATCGACAATTGTGAGTCAATGTCCGGGCAAATGTCTGATGGGTAGGTGACGCAGTTGTGAATTTACGAGAAAACGTACTGAGCCTGCGTATCATGTACAGCGTTTCCGCGATGGACGACAAAAATCGCCAAGCGGTCTTGACCAGGGCATTGCGGTCGCTGGAACAGTACTTTGATCTGATTGTATTTGCTTCTTATGTCGAAGAAGAGGATGCGGGTCGATCTGGTGTATCATTCTCGTCATGGCTCAGGAATAGACCAGAGATCTGGAAGTGAGTGGCTGATCACCCCTGGACGGCGCCCGCTGATATCAGCCAAATCAAAGTGATGCGTCGTTCAGGCGGAAATCGATTGTTTGCATTTGCACCTGCGAATGACCTCAGTCTGATATCCCGATCATCCGACCACGGTGAGGGTTCCCTGAGCAGGTCACGGGCTGGAGAGAGCTTGCGCGAGGTGGACTTGCAAGGTGGTAAAGTGCTTGGTGACGAGTGGGCGGAACATGTCGTCGAGAATAGGAATGGAATCATGCTTCGAGCGTCGTAAGTTCCCCAATATGACGAAGTCCATGTAACTCACCTTGCAGAACCCTACTCGTGAGATCTACGACAGATGTAAATACCATGCTGACTTGACCAGAAATCTGATCTTTGGCTGGCCGAATCCGCGTCGAGTTCGGAGGGAGTTCGAGGAGCGGTCGGATTCCGAAAGATGAAAGACAGCGCTGTGTTTGCTACCGGACAACCAACGGAAGAGGGTTTGTCGACGATCCTGAAGGCTGTCCATGAAAGATGCCCGACGGTCAACACCATCGTCTGGGTCTGTTTGAGGGAGGAGCCCCTGGTCATGATCAATGGTAAGCCGTCCTTCGGTGTGAGCTAATTGAAGGCTCTCCGTACTGTCTACGAAGGAATGCGACTGCTCTCCGCAATATGCGAGATTATACAGGTGTATCTACCGCTCGATTGGAAGTACTGGAAGAAAGGCTCAAGAGTGATGTCATTGCCGAGATAGACGCTTTCCAGGGGCGGGTCCTACTACATACCGAGTCTGCCGATAAAGAGGTGATACCAGTCTGGGAAACGGTTGGAGCCAACGATGTCCATTCGTTGAGGGATGTCATGGATGATGTGGCCACGCGAGAAAGTGGGGTCACGTTGAGATTCGTTCGGATTCCCATAACTTCGGAATCTTCTCCGGACGCGAGTCAACATATCCTGCTTCGTGAGATTAGCTGATATCAGTTCCACGATATCACCCAACTACTTGAGATATGTCAACGAACTGATTTGGACACCAGTGCATTCGTGCTCAATGATCAGCTGGGCCGAGGGCGAAGTACCACCACTGCCATCATCGTCCTGCTGATACAGCGATGGATGAAGCTTGGTCGAGATGCTTCACAATCGATGTCGATGAGCGGTATGACTCCTCGTAAAGCCCGACCCGACCAGCGAAAGCCCCCTTCCGCAGCTAGGGCGAGTTGGCAGATCATCAACAGCTGCATCAGGTGTATCAGGAATGGTTTAGAGGTCAAGAGGGTGCGTCCGGCGATCCAGATGAAGAATTGATGACTGACTTTTAGATTGTCGATGATGCCATCGACTCTACTGCTACACATTTTAACCTTCGGGATACTATCGAGAACTTCCGATCGAAAGCCGAAGATGCCCAAGATCCAGCACTGGCAAAAGATTACATCGAAAAAGGGATTTATCACCTTCGACGATATTTCCACCTTCTGCTCTTCCAGGCATATTTAGATGATAGGGCTATGGACGACGATGAACCCTACTCTTTCGAGTCTTTCATTCGCCATCGACCTGTATTTAGGACTATCGAGAAGGAGCTCGAGGAAGGTGGTCTCAAGGGCCTGACGCCCATCGATCGAGTCGACCTTGCCGAAGGCATGGCTGTAAGTGGCGCCTTATATTCGGGATGAGAATTGATGAGATCAGCTGCCAGATGAAGTCACTCAAGTGGTAGCCAATCGATCGGGCGCTATCTTGTCCGCTCAGACAATCCTCAAGTCCGACTTCTTCTCCGGGCTGCAGAAGCAGAGTCTGCCCGAGTATGTCCAAACTCGAATCGAGGATAGCGCTGACCAATAGACGAGTCGAGGGTGCCGCCAACTATCGTCGAGTACCGCTCGTGACGGGGGAACAGGATGACGAACACTCGGTCTACGGAACCGGCATGCCAAGCGCTCCGGGGTATGTTCCCGTCACTATACTCTAGCTGACGATCAGGTTGCGAAACGCGCTGAGGAAGATGGGCGCTGCGCCGGGTGGAAAGACTCATGTCATGTGGACGTCATTGAGGGAGGAGCCTGTTCTTGTGAGCAAACAGGATGGCATCTTGAACAAGCTGATGTGGGTAGTACGTCAGATCCAGACCTCATGTTCTGCGTCTACTGGATAAGCCATTGAACAATGTAGAGTGAGCACTTTGTTGAATCGACCACGCCTCAGCTGATCATCAGGACTACTGGTATCACCGCTTCCGTGGTCGAGAGAATGGAAGAAACTCTGAAGCAGGATGTCCTTCGCGAGATCCGAACAGGCGATGGAAAATTACTCCTTCACGATGAAGTTGAGACCAAACCTGGTACATACGAAATCATCCCTATCTGGGAAGCGGTCGAAGAGAGCGATGTCATGACACCCAAAGAGTTGTACCAGATGGTGACGGACGAGGAATACAATGTGGATTACCAGCGTGTCGCAGTGGTGGGTCCCCTTTGTGCCCCTTACACTCGGCAAGCTGACTGTTCAAGACGGATGAACAAGCTCCTTTACCTGCCACTCTTCAGGCTATTGTGAGAAGAGTTGCGATGGGACTGGAGGACGGGTCCAACTTTGTGCACGTCCATCGGGTTCGGTCTGAATATGACTGACCATTCAGCTTCAACTGTCAAATGGGCAGGGGCAGGACGACAACCGGTATGATCGTTGCTTCGCTGATAGCGACCATACGACAGAACGATATGACAGTCGAGAGTGGTGAGGATCTCCTAGTAGATCAAGAGGATCAAGACGGTCATGCTAGTGAAGCTACGCAGTACTTGATGGGTGAGTCCCGTGGTCGACACTTGCTAACGTGATTCAGGCGAGTACAAGACAATCTTACAGCTAGTGACTGTCCTCAGTCATGGAAAGCGTGCGTCTCCCTGAGCAACCCTTGCGATCGATATTGACCAGTAAACAGAGGCCAAGCGTCTCACGGATAAGACCGTCAATCAGATGGAAGGAGTCCAGAACTTGCGCAAAGCAGTCTACGAGTACGTAATCCTCCGTGCCCGTTTTTGCTTCCTGTCCTCGTTCCTTTTGGCTAATACGATCGACAGTTTTAAACTCAAGGCTGAGGCTGCCGAAAAAGGCTCGGCAAAGCACAAGACCCTGTCCCAACAGGGTATAAACTATCTGTATCGATGTGAGTTATCGATCATTGTTTCATTACCCCGCAGTGGCTTGCGGGGAGTCAGAAGAGTCGTCGCTGAAACGTAACTTCTAGATGGAACGATGATCATCCTGGCAAACTTCCTACTCGAAACGAAGGAACAAGGCATTCCGCTATTACAAGCCGATTTCCCAGCATGGATGCAGCAGCATCGCGAGATATCAAGCGTACTCAGTAAGAGCACATTGGACTAGAAGTAGTAGGTGCCCAAACAAGCATGAAATGCGTTGCGGCATGCTTGGGATATAGAGTTTGGTGGCTGACCATTCACGCCCCTTTTTACGTTAAATTGACACGAGTGATCTAGAAGCCCAACGGCTGTCAGGGTAATCAAGGTTTTAGGGACTTTCTTGATCAGCTGCGCGTTCAGCTGCTGAGTTTCAAAGTCGACCCTGAATTACCCCATCGTCGCGCCGCGGATGTTAATCACTCATTCACTGGTGCCGAATATTGGACCGACCTGATCTTGAACTGGTCATTCCACGATTAAGTCGACTCGAGACTCGCACGAGCTCAGCGGGAGCGCTTTGGCGACTCGGCGACTCGGCGACTCGATCGAAGCCATCAAGCATGCTTTAAGGCGAGTTCCGCTAGCCCTATTCGTACCCAACCACATGGGCAGTTCCGCTATCAACAAGTTCCGTTGGCTTTGTGACCCCTGACCGAGTGTCCTGATAAGGCACTAAGTACTGAAACCTTATTCAATTGCAATCGATCAGTCACGTAACACCTCTCGAACGGGGGTCCTCACGAATCCGCTCAGGCCTGATCAGGAGGCCAGCCAGACCTTCAGGACTGACGGTATAGGTATTCGGCTCTTTGCACCTGAGATTACGCATAACATCGAGACCAGACGGAGAGGGGTATTACTAGAGTTCACGGATCCTGAGATGACTTCATCATCTGATCCGTGCCGACTGGGCACATGGCGACAGCATGCCCATGTCATATTCGGACCACCCCTTACATATCCACATGACTCAGGACCGACGAGGCGTGCTTGCTAGGACGAAAGACGAACTGGTGAAACAACCCTAATCAACACCATCAATTGGACATGTCTCATCCAGCACGCCAGTGACGATCCAATCAAACCAGGATGAAGGGAGGCTGGGCCAGGTCATTCGGTCGCCTGGATGAGGGTCCTTATCGTGGACAGCTCGATGGAGTATTTCACGATGGATGAACCCGTTCCTTGAGCTATCTGTAAGCCTTTGATCGACTCTCAATATTCCGAAGGCGTTCAACGATGTTTTTAGTCTGGGAATCGACTTGTTTATCCGATTCGGGAGCTGAGAAGTGGTCTATAAAGACTGGTGGAAACCTCCCTCTGCATCCCCCATCTCACCTCAACGACTCTCGCTCTTTCTCTTCCATCTCTATTGCATTTCTTTCGACTTTCGACTCCCTTGTCATCTCACATCCCCATTCGGACATCCCCACAACAGTAATATCCCTCGAACAATACTCAACATGAGACTATCTTACTTTCTACTCGCCCCTATCCTCGCCCTACAGGCATCGGCGCAGCTCACACCGTCGACATACGGAATCGAAGGTTGTGTCAATGTTGCGACCGTGCTGGGTCTATTTGCGAACCTCAACGCGGGCACCACTGTTGGCTTGCGTACGCCCACCACCCAAGAGGCTTGTGCGGTATGTCATTTGTTACACATGTCAGGCTGCTCGCTGATCTGCTACCAGGATGCTTGCCAAACTGCCAACAGACCATTTGCCTACTACTTCGAACTGCCACTCTCACTGTCCACTGTGCTAGGCACAGCGAGTTGCGTCTGCTCTAACAGGGAGCCCGCTCTCTCAGCGCTGGTCGGAGCGACAACCGCCGTCAGCGCCGCCGCGGGTGCCGGTATCTGTGGGCAACTCAACGCTCAGGTAGGCCCCCATTATAACAATCAGCTCAGAGGGACATGACTAACCATTAGGCCATTCGTGTTACGACCAATTTCAACCTCCGGGCCTGCGCTGCTGCCGATGCTTTCACTAGCACCTCCCCCGGAACCACCACAACTGCTGGTTCGGTTGGCGACTGTTTGACCCGATGTAGCGCGTCCGTCTACGCCATAGTCAACACGCTTGCTGGAACATGCACATGCGCTTCCAATGCTCAACTCAACAACAATGCTGTTCTCGGTGCATGTGCCACAGCCGGCAACAACAATGCTATCTACCTCAACACCGGAGCAGCCCAGCCCAGTGGAGGCTTGAGAAAGCGAAGTTTCGAACGACAAAAGACTCTCGGTCTCTGCCCCACCGGTCTCCAGGCTTGTCTAGTTGGTGACGATTCTGCCGTTGGCGTTGACGCTTTCGAAGTGAGTCCACTCGACAGACATTTCGGTAGACATTGAACTGATGTCTAGTGCCTCGACACCCGTGCTGAGCTCGAGAGCTGTGGTGGATGCACCAACGGTTACGCCGATATCACTACCGGAGCCAACTCTGTCGGAGTCGAGTACGTTATACCCACATTTGCCAAGCTACAATGCTAACTTGCAGCTGCTCCTCTCTACCCGGCGTCGCTCTTGGTGGAGCAACATGCACCCTCGGCAAATGTGAGATCTTCGCATGCAAAAAGGGCCACAACTTCGTCAATGGTCGATGTCTGCGCGCATAAACTGCCCAGACTGTAGACTCTTGGAACGACTCTCCCGGACACTTTTCACGTTATTATCATGGACACTAGCTTTATTCGTTTTGATCTCCCCATTTCAGTAGAAGGTATCATTATAATCACTCATTTGACCGCGTACGCCGCTCTGTTTGTACTCGTAGACATCTACAAGTTAGCGCATGAAACATATTAAGACAACAAATCGAGCACACGATGTGACCTTGGCGTCAGGAACATTGACGTGATTAATCAAGGGCGGCTGATTAGATAATGTAATTGGTTTTAATCCCCGAGAAACCAGGTGGCGTCGTTTGGCTTGCAATCTGATGTAAACTCTAAATCATCTGTCGTAATCTGCTTGGCCATGAATGCCGTCAGCCCACAATTGCTCGGCGACGCACCCGCCTACTTGACACCGAGTCGGGGTCATTGTCCGTTCTCGCTCCGGACTTGCTTTGCTCGCGTCACTTTAAATAGCTTACCTCTCCAATGAGCACCTGATCGCGTTGGAGAACACTACTGAGTACCCAGTGCTCCGATCGCTGCCCTCATGTGACCTCAAGCACGATGACCCATATCCGGCGGCAAGATGTGTGCATACAGTCATACCGGCACAAAGGTGTAAGATTACACTGCTCGCCGAATCGAAATGCCTTCGAGCTTCGAAGCAGTCTACCTGGTAAACTTGTGAGCCGGTCATTCGACGGGAGTGCAGTATTCTTGACCGCGTATCCGATCGCCATTTCACCTCCCCATCGTTACAAGTAGCAGAAACAGATGGGTGATGATGGCGCCCTGACCGTCGCTGATGTGATTCCAATGGCTGCAGAGTGAGTGGCTGCAGGATGTGCGTGCCTGAAAGATCTCCAGGAACTCTATCTTCTCAACGCGACGTGAATTTTGCTCCTCACCATGACACTCTGATATGTTACATTGCTATACAGCCAAGCGTACCTATGCATACCAAATCATGATAACCTCCAAACTGCTGTGCTAATTCTTGAACGAGAATATGAAGCTATATCTACCCCGTTGTTGCAAGTATGAAAGGTATCTATTGTGCCTGAAACTATCAGGAGAACTCCTTTTACACACTTTGAAAGAACCAACCATGTATCGATTGAACTCTCTTCGACACCTTTGATCATCTGCAGTCCCCCTCTATCACTCTCTCACCCCCCATCCCATCCTATTCCATAAGATCCTACTTCTTTCTTCTCATAACTCACCGCAATCTCCCATCTTCTCATACTTTTATAACAATTCCGACTTGTACATTCTTTCACGCCCCACTTGCTATTTTACAATACAAAACACAACACGCCACCACAACACGACACGATCACTACGCGTCTTTAAAATGCTTAGTAACACATTCATCACTTCTCTAGTCCTCTCATCGGTGGTCGCTGCTGCTCAGCACACAGGGAGGGATCCAAGAAGGCATCATCAGCGACTTGCTCGACGTGCCGCCCCAGCTTGTGACGAGGGCGGATGGCAGTGTAGTGGTACTCAGCTTCAACGTGGGTCTTCTGCGTGACCGGTGGTCGTATACGATACAGGGCTGACTTGTCAGAATGTGTCAATTCCGTCTGGTCGACAGTACGCGATTGTACTGGCGAAAACATGGTTTGCTCGTGAGCTCTTCTGCATTCGACTCTATGCCCAAGCTGATAAATCAGCGTTGAAGCGGACAACACTGGATGTATATGGTCATGGTCAGTCCGTTGTCATATCGGTGGTAATCGCTAATCCGCAGGGACGCTGGCGTCGACACCTCAACCGCCCCCACCTCTACTGCTTCTTCGACTGGGTCCGCCATCGCCACCACTACCACCTCCATGATGGATGAGCAGCCCATATCGACGCGTTCGAACGGATGGTATACCCGTCCAGCCGATGAATGGGGTGATTTACCCTCTCGATTCTTCCGAACGCAATGACTGACTAGCAGACTCGAGTTCCACCACTTCCTCAGCTGGATCTGAGACTTTCGCATTAACCTCTACTGCCGATGAATCCGCCTACTCATCAACGTCCACTTCCACAGGCGATCCGGCCTCGTCGTCGTCATGGTGGAACGCTTCACCCACTAGCAGCAGCTGGAGCTTCTCATCCGAAATTTCCACTTCGGCCACCTCGAGTCGATCTGCGGACTCGCCTGATTCCTCGGATGCGCCCGATTCTCCCGACTCACCTGATCATGGTGGAAGTTGGAGCGCTCCTCATCACGTCATCTATTCCGATTACTGGTTACAGTCCATGCCTGATCCTTCGCTTCTTGTGGATTTCAATCGATTCATTCTTGCATTCTGGATGTCGGAACGAGGTGCCGTTGATAATGCCCAGATGTGGGAGTGGATGGACGCTAGTTCCAGACAGAAGGTATGTTTTGACGGGTAGGAACAAGCTGATATTAGGTGCTTGACTCATACCATGCCGCCGGGATTGCCTTGATGGTTTCCGCCTTTGGTTCGACCGATTCGCCCGTTTCCAGTGGTGTCGATCCCGTAGACTGTGCTAGGAGATTAGCCAGCTGGGTCAAAAAATTCAACCTCGATGGTGTCGACATCGATTGGGAAGATATGAACGCCATGAATACCGGTATCGGAGAATCTTGGCTCATTACGTTCCAATCGGAATTACGACGTCAATTACCTGCTGGTCAGTACTTGATTAGTCATGCGCCCGTCGCTCCTTGGTTTACTAGTGGATCGAATTATCCCAATGGAGCTTATGTCGCTGTTCACAAACAGACTGGGAGTGGAATCGATTTCTACAATATGCAGTTTTATAATCAAGGTCAGGGGGTTTATGAGGATTGTCAGGTAAGTACTTGCCTCGCCGAAGGTTATGAATTATGTGGATAGCTGACTTTCAGTCACTAGTGTTCAACTCTGGTCCCGATTGGCCCTCGACCTCTGTGATGGAAATGAATACTTACGCCGGGATCCCACTTGACAAGATTGTTATTGGTAAACCAATAAATGCAGGCGCAGCCAACAATGGGTGCGACTATTCCGTTAATTCGAGGTCGAGTGGGGGTTGATGCTGATTGATAGATATATGGCGCCAGAGGCTCTGAGCAAGTGCGTCAGGCAAGCCAAGCAGCAAGGATGGAACGGAGGGGTCATGTACTGGGAGTGGAACTCGGTTAGCCGTTGTCCAATCGGTATGGTGGAAATACTGACGAGATAGGATACACCTCGAATCATGGCTATCACTCTCTCCTAGATCTCAACACGTTCTCCGACTCTGTTGTTGTACGTATACATACATCCCTTTTTATCACGTTCATTATTTTGGGTTCAAGCCGGTCTTCACTCTAGTATCTTAGTATTCCAAATTACAATACAGTATACGTCGTTAGATACGACATCAGTATTTCAAACAAGCCTAGATGGGTTTGATGTTGTAGATAGTATAGCTACAAGAGTTGATCTCTTCTCATGCATGGTTACGGGCTCTGATATAGGTTCCTTGCTGCTGTCTGCCGAGGTAGAATAGTTGCCTATTTCGGTCAAATCCGGTATCCAAGTGATCGCCTTCTGACGCGATTTGCTGAACAACCATATCCATTCATATTACCACTTCATCTCGTATAACCACTTCATCGAGCCATAGTCAATCATACACTCACACCCACAATGTCAGAAGTGAGTCATATCACAGCTATGCAATGCTACCAGCCCCCGACTGAACAAACAGGCAACAGCACCAGCGTACCACTACAAAGTCAAAATGACCTGCGGGGGTTGTTCAGGAGCGATCAACCGTGTCCTAGGAAAGAACATTGAATCTCGTACGTCTAGACATCATTTACCGCCCTGTATCTCATAGCGAGGGCATCTCATAGCGTGGTACAAGGACTGACGCATTAGCAAACAAATACGTCATTCATAGACCGACTCAAGAAGTCCTCGTTTGGGGACCATCATTACCTACCTTTGAGACTGTTACAGAGAAGATTGCAAAGACTGGAAAGGAGATTCAGAGCAAGAGAGTCATTGAGCAACAGGGGGATATTCCGGATATTAAGGAGTCTCTTTAGCTGGGCTCTGGTTGGGGGAAATTGGAAAGGAGACTCTACTGGTTAGAGGTCTGCATGGATCCTGATTCTGGCTGTCTATCGTCCAAACCTTCCCACTAATTCTTAGCCCACTCACCGGACATGCAGGGTCGTTACGGTGCAAGATATTGTTTGTGCATTGACTATCTAAATTATACTATGATTACTTCTTTCCTTGATTACCATGCAGCACTGCTTCATTACGCTCTGACCGGATTCTACACTCTGAGCAATCTGGCAAACCGCACGTCCCCCTCGCCCCCTCCTCTATCTTGAATCTCCAAAGCCTACCAATCGCCCAACTCCTTCCTTATCCTCTCCCTGACCTCCCTCAAACCCCCACGCCTCAGTCTGCCAGGACTGGCAGGTCCAGCCAAATCCCCGCCCAACCTAGACCGAGCTTTCGGGCTCGGACTCGTAGGTATACTCGGCCCGCCAGTCCCTGAGAAAGCAGGAACCGTAACAGCTGGCCCGGACGGGATGTAAGAAGTAGGCGAGGGTGAAGGTGGTTGAGCAACACTAGCGGGCATTTCTAACCATTCTTGCTTTCCGACCACTTTGGAGGTCAGAAAGAATGGACATAAGTCCGTTATCATTGACAATGACGTTTCAGCCTCTGCGAACGAGATTGGCGTTTTGGATGATTTGACGATTACGTCTGCTACCTCCGATAAAGGAATCGCTTTACGGCGAGCGCGAGGTGGGGTGGTGAGGGAAGACGTCGTTGGGCCTGGTGCGGAGAACAGCCTCATTGTCAGCTTGGCCGGGGACCAGAATGTGAGGAGCTTACATCCATACCCCTTCGGCGACACTCTCCAACCTACTGAGCGTGCTTCTACGCTTGAGCTCTTCCTGTTGAGCCGCAGCCGACATGTTGACTTTATAACCACCATTGACAGCCGAGCCCAGAGTAGGCATAGGACCTTTTGACGCCTCGCTTCTCTTCTTGATCTACAGGTCAGTGACTGATTGCTGGTCAAAGGTGAAGAAAAAACTCACTCTCTCTTGCATGGCCTTCCGCCTGTCCTCGACTGATCCAGCCTTTCCAGCTTTCAGCGGGCTCGGCTCGAGTGCAAACGGATCAGATAAACCGGCTGTATTCATGACTTTCTTAGGGGGAGTCGCTAGTCCTGGTAAACCGGCTGAAGAGCTTGGTCCAGGTACAGCGGAAAACAGGTTCGCGGCGGGCAATAGGGCAGAAGCAAGTTTCGGTAAAGGCAACATCGGGATAGGAGGGACAGTTGATCTTGATGAGTTCGAGGTCGTCGGAGTGGGCAGCCCGTGGTCGGGAACAGCGATTGGCTATTTGTCAGTACGATCCGGCTCAATGGTCACCTTTGACTCACCTCGTAGCCTCCATTCAGATCGATCCATTTTCCGAGCTTCTCCCTGACTAGATCATGCCTAATCTCTCCACCTGAATTCCATCGACCCACAGCTCCCATGCCGCCACCTTGTCCTTTATTCCCCAGTCCACCTTCTGCACCATTATGCAAAATCTGCCTAGTTTCTCCAGGTTTCAAGTCCAGCTCAATTCCGAGTCCGTAGGTGTGTACCCTCTTTCCATTCCCATCTAGCGTCCGAGTCGGTGTGATGAGGTATGACATTGCGCAAATCGCTTCGGGGGTGAATGGCAGGTCCCTCTTGACTAGGAATGGATTGTCATCTTCGGTGCCTTTCTCTTCTTTGGGGAGAGTAATGCCATCCCATTGCCAGATCCAAGCTAGACGAGCTAATTCTTGTGTTCCAAACCGACGTGCGCCCGTCCTTTCGACAGTCTCCTTGATCGCTAGATAGTTCGTCAAGCAAGGAAGTTCCAGTCGAACAGTAGAAGGCGGGTGAGGAGGGAGGATAGGCGGTTTGGTAGCAATATGAAGCGAAAGAGCGAGATTGAAAGCGTGCTGTAAAGTCAAGAGGGTTTGGAGGTGGGAAGGGAGCGGTCGATTTTCGATCGTCTTGCTGGTAAAGACTTCTTTGGGTTCGATCTCGTCCAGGTGTACATCTTGCCCAGCTACACGTCGTGTCCGGGACGAAGGAGGCGTGGGGAATGGTACCAAAGGAGGGTTGGGTGCGGGTGCGCTATAGATCAGCATTGACCTTTTAGTCCAAGCCAAGGCTTACCCCTTTGTCCTGGTCTTTCTAGTACTTTGAGGAGTCAACAAGCCCTCGGCAGCCGCAGACTTTCTCTTCCTTGGTGTGACCTGCACAGAAGACATGTCGAGATATAGTTCGATCGACTAGGTTGATTGATTAGGTTGATTGATTGGGTTGTCGTCCAGCGACAAGTACGTTGGGTATGATATGATGGGATTGACAAGCACTGCTCTGTGATCCAGTCATATACTTGCTTGTGTGCTGCTCTGCTGCACGACTAACCGATACCTGCTATCGGAACTCAAGACAAGATGATGAGATGTGTAAAATCAAGACAGCAGAGACATGAGCAAACGGGTGACAGGCACGGGGAAGTAGTTCAGGGTAAATAATACACGGAGTTATGAATACATCTCCGTTAAACATCTCTAGCTGATTTTCCAACAACTATAACTCAGACACAACTATACATAATGACATCCAATATGGAACGCTACACAACTTCATCATTACCTGGCCCATCATCCGCTGAGGTAGTCACAAACCCCGCTCCTAGACCTATCGCAGCTTCAAATGGTGGCAGGTCAATTGGTAAAGCCCATAAATCGCAGAAAGAGGCTTTGAAGAGGAGCTATATCAGTCCTTCAATCAAGAGTTCTTTCGAAAAGAGGAAAGAGAAGGAGAAGGCTCAGGAAGCCGTCAAAGCCGTAGAGCAGGAAATGAAGGAAGATGAGGAGGCTAAGAGGTTAAGGTAAGTGAAGATTCATGACTCTCTGGTCCTACTCTCGGTCATTACTATACATGCGGTAACAGAGACTGATGACCAGGAAACGAACCCATATCAAGGAAAGGAGAGATCGACAAGAACAGAGACTAAGGATGGAGCAAATGACGGCAAAGATGTCGGCCAAGAAGCTACAGCGACTCCAGAAGGTAAGTGTCGAAATCCAATGGATACTGTACTAGGCGCTAACTCGCCTAGCGACAAGGTCGATCAAAGAAGATCAACGGATAGACAGTATATTCGCATTATACGGTCGCGATCATCTTCTGTACCATACATGTATTACCCCATGCCGCTTTTCTGTCAATCCCGCACGTCTGGGCAAGCCGCCCTCTGCAGGTCCAGTTCATCCGGAGTCTTATCGGGTACTTTGGACAGGGTTCAGCTGACCCAACTCTCTTTCACTGGCAGCTGAAGTCACCTCGAGATGACTGATGGTACTTGTCGACACCAATCACGTACTGACACCCCCAAACACATCAGCTCGGCGAAATCACAGAACTTGATTCGCTGTCGCAGTTCGCTCAGTCACACCAGCGCATGACCTGCCGGGGAACAGGTTTATCATCACATTCGCTCTTTTCTACCTTTCAATGTCAGGATCAGCGAATATGAGGCTCCTCTCATCGGCTTCACCCAGCGAACTCGTGACTCTACAAAGGCCTGCTTGCATTGGCTCTAAATCACCACAATCATACATGTGAGAAGAATGCCTGCTGCTGCTGGCACGAAGTAGGAGTCGGATTTGGATATCTCGGCGATGCTGATAGCGATCACCCACTATCGCACATCGCTGAAAGCTTGAAAGGGCTTGGGGCAATTATCGGAAATTTGATTACTCTTCCGCAGATGTCTAGCAGCCGAGCTGACAGTATCAGCGAGACCAGGCGAGTCATGCTGTCCAAACCGAGGCATCTGTGAGTGTCTACGGGGCTTATTTGTCGTCTAAAGGTTGGTAGTATTAGGGAACCGGACTATACCACTTAGAAGTCAAAACCGGCGAGACCTGAAGCGATGATCTCTGAGCAAGGAAGAGGACGAGGAGTTGATCGGGAGCCGATCGAGGACCAAAGCTTGGCTGAACGTGTTGTAGCCGATCAGGCCGCAAGAGGATACGGAAAATGCAAGGGAGATGTCGCAACTCTGATGGCGGGTCGTCACCGACCTCAATCGGTACCTCGGACCGGGCAAGTAGCGTATCGTACCTTTGTATACACATGTCGGGCTTGGAGGCTTGAGATTTGAAAATTCGCGTTCACAGGTATCAGGTACAAGGGTGTAGCCTGCTACCGTATACCTCAGATACTCTATGCACTCCATAGCCCTGCACCAGCCCCAGATCCACCTATGCATGCGTCAAACCCGCGGGGAGCCGAGGGGCATTAGCATCCGATTCCAACATCGTAACAGAACGCCACGGCACGGAAATCACCCCTTGTTCTCTTCCCCTTTTGGTAATTTGATGTGTACTAGTTCTTCGGGACCGTAAATTGGGGGCTTTACTCGTACGCTCGCCAGCTGACCGGTCTGACAACTGGGTGTATACATCGGGCAGTCGGGCTGTCGAGTGGTCGAGCGTCCGAGATTGGGTATCAGGAACGCGGTCTACGTCTTTTCGTCTCTTGCTCTTGGCACGATAGTTGACCGGCCGCCTTTGTATTCTAGATACGCGGTGGCAAAGGGGCATACGACGCTGTCAAGGCAAGCCGACGGTTACTAGACGTACTTTGTCGAGATGATTTCGAATTTCGACCCCAGCTTTTTGTTCACCAAGCGAAGTCGCACTCACACCCCAGCAGTCCCATAGGGGGCAGTCGAAGCGACATGCATCTCCACGAGGTATCCTCGCTTCAACTTCGTTAATAATGAAATACAACACGTAAAAGTTTTGGGACGTGTCGGAAATCTCCGAAAGTAGTCGTAAACGTCAATGGCGTTCATGTTCCCTGATTTCATACGTTCACTCTCGCGGTTTATGCCTTGGACACCCAAGACCTTCTTTGGTAGTAGTGGACTTGTGTGTATGCTGACCAACGAATTGAATAGGCCAACGTTCACCATCGAATTCAGTCAGGTAATGGTCTTTTGATGTTGTAACTACTCTAAACTTCACACAATTCTTCCTATTCGGCATCTCACTATAGCTGCCGGTGAATCATCGGCGACTCTCTGACGTCTAAATTACCCTTGGCTGGACCATCCGCACGCAGCTGCCCGCTATCTCGAAAAAGTGTGGGAAAGCGAAAAGGGATCAGGAACGGATAAAGTCTAATTGGACATTCACTACTTGTGCTCTTGCCGCCGATATCTATCTCTTGGGGACTTGGAACTTGCTTGGAGGCGTACCACTTGCCGTCTAGGCTCTAGCGATTAATTTTGATTTTCCCACTCCACATTGTATTGGTCGATCTTTTACGAACAAGCCGTGCCGAACGGCTTTTAGTCATAGTCACCAGGGGGAACCACGACCTCGACTCTCACGCTAAAAGCTATTCGTATATTTTCAATCAATCTTCTACATATCTACATAACTGGATCATAGGTGTTTCACATCTCGGACCCTACGCATCAACCGACACACGAGCGAACAATACGATCTTCCTTGGCTAGACTGAATTAGCGCTAGAAAATTGGATTAGACTTTGAGGACGCGTAGGATATTTGGCGACAAGGACTACACAAGCAGTGTACCGACAAAGAGTCTGTTCACGCCAAGGATTGAAGCCTCGGCACGTCACTCGAATTTTCCCACTCCACACCAGTCGCTCGTCGGTCTACTCCGAACGAGAGATCAAAGGAGGTTACAACTATATTCGCAACAAAAAGGTAGTCACCTCGTCATCATCACGCATCATCAATCTGAATATTCTGAGTCAATTCGAGATCAGACGGATCACCCATTGTGTAAACTTGAAGGACCAAGGGTAGTGAAGAGTGACGATCAACAACTGCGAATCAGCAACAAGTTGTACGGGACCATTGACTGGACCAGAACTAGTAGAATATAAATAACAATTTATATACTACCCTACCCGTCTACAAGATTGGATTCAGTATCATCCCGTCCCCGTCCATTCACCCCTCGACAACGCTCCATCGCGACTCGACAAACATTTGGCTTACAAATCACATCTAAAGATCGTAGATCTCGGCTGGTCCCCTCTGCTTTCCCGCCATTGGTGTCATTTTGTAACACCCCAACAAACCTCGATCTTCGAACACGTCGGGGCCTCTATAGGATATTCGTCAAAATCTGTGGGGCAGAAACAACTAGGGTTTCTTGATTAGCATTGGAAGGGATTATCTATTTAACGGACGACTGGGTATGTGGATCCCCCTCTTTATCTCAAACTCAAAACATATCTTCTATCCGACATTGCTCGCCGTGCTAGCTTGCTCGAATATTTGGATATCAATCACAACCATCACTATTACTACTACCACCATTATCACAATAGCCTCCTTCATCACCTTGGTACACGACAACTGATCAATACAGTCACTACCTCTTCACTGCCTTCATCAATTACCTCGTCGTCGCGTCGCGTAAGTTCGAATTTCTTTTTCTTATGCCCACCATTATCCTGCAGCCAAGCATATACACACACATCTACATACATACACACTCATTCACCGCCTCTGCGTCATCGGAATCAAAGCTTGATGGCATAGAAGCAAGGATAGATGGCACGGACGGTAGAATATAGGAACGTGATGTCACTCACACACTATTCTATCCCTGACTCCCTTATATCCCCTCCCTTTCAACTCTCATTCTTCAACGCCATTTGCTCAACTCCATCCATTTCATTCTCTTGTATACATATGTCTCATCGACTCATCGATCCTATCATCCTATAATCACTTGTACATAATCTGATCTAATAGTAACGACATCGCTACGAGTGACCGTGTACGAGCTCAAGTCATATTTCATATCCCACACCCACAAGTCGCGTACCTTGAACTACCTCGCCTAACCATCTCGCCTCGCGAACACGCAGTCAGAACGGATAGAAGGATCGCATACGCTTCAGCCTATACTTTATACAATCCAAGGAATATAGATCAAGGATTCTAGTGCACAGTAAGTCTCAAGTCTTTCGGGTGAACATCTCTCTGCCATCTCTCCTTCTTCTTGATGATCATTCTCAAACCTTGGCAATCTCCATACCGGAAACACGACCTTTCACCCCTACCTCTCTCCCATCCCACATCCCTTTATCAAACTTATCAGATCCCGAGGCTATCGGGATGCTCGCCGTCGCGTCCATTGCTTCTAGCAAGCTAGAGGGCGTGCCCGCTGGGGCATGTGTGTATATCTATCATTCCTTTCCAAGCTACTTGGCCTACCTTTGACACTTGGTACCTTTTCCCATCACCGTCTCGGTCTAGCGGCCGAGCGTCATTCGAAATATCAGAACGTCAACAAACACAGATAGTCACTTCTTGATCTTCTTTGTTCTCGGTCTGCTCCACTCTGTTCCACTCCACAACAGCCATCGGCTCTCCCCTATCTCATACATATCACTCCATCTTGTCTATCTCATTATACTCCTCCTTTCATGTGGGATCATCCACGGTGACCATCTCGATACTCGTGTCTCCTTTCACAAAACGATAAACACCTCTCGGGAAACGTCATAGGTTATTGTCACCTCCTACCTCCGCTCATCCAAACCCCTAATTCTCCTTTGTGCAGCCCAATCATACGACGTGTTCTCCCATCATCCATCATCCACCTATCATCTGTAAAGTGCAGGACTGACGACTCAGCTTGGACACAAAATGCCATATTCTACTCCCACACCACCAAAGACGTCTCCGGTCAAGGAGACAGCCTCATCCACCAAACCGGTACCGCATTCGAAAAAGGGTTTCTGTACACCACCTACACATGTTGAAGATATCGAATCCGGCTCTGGGATTTCTGGTCCCATGCCTGGTATTCCTCGTCGCGCATCAAGCAGAACCACTTCACCCGTCATGTCGCGTTCCGCTAGTAGCACCAGCCAGTCATTCTCTGCTGTTCGACCTACCATCGATGGTCTGCCCCGACGAGGTAGCCATACCACAGCACCCACAACCCCAACCTCGGGTCTACCACAACACATTGGTTCTCTTGGACTGAAGTTACATCCCAGCCCTACTACTGCACCATCCATGTCTCGTGGACCCCAAGACTCCCTAGACTCCACATCTACACTCGACAGCTCATTCCCGCCAACTCCAAGGGATGAACCTTTAGAACTGGACGTTATGTTGCCTACGCCCATGGCCGAGAAGGCATCTGTGCCATTCCCACCATTCGAGCCTACGCCTCGACCTATTTCATCCAAAAATCCAGTACGAGCAGGCATGTCTCCATCACGATCACGACCAAGTCTATTGCGACAACATTCCGCTGCCTCTGGCTCTGGTTCTGGTCATTCCCGTGGAGCTGGGTCACTTCAACTCCAGATTCCCGGCAGTTCCGCATCCACTTCCCAGCTTGCACCATCACCAGCCGACCACCGACCAACCCGCCCTACTTCCATGATCCGAAAGAAGTCTGGTGAGGTCGTCAAGCCTTCACTCAAATTACGAGCCATGTCTACTCCCGACTTGACTCGTCTGAAGGAAAGCGAAGAGTCTCCCGATGACGATGATGTCCCGACATCAAGACCGTTCGGAGAGGAGAGGTCCAAGTCTGTTCGATTCGCCGACGCAGACAACGACTCTCCAGGTTCGGCACTCGCCAATGTCGTGCTCTTCCTTACCAATTCGAGACCAGTAGCTGTTTCCAAAACCATGGATGGAGATGCCCTGACCGAGACCGAGACTGAGGCCGATACCGATGCTTCTGACTTTGTCCACTTCCGGACTCGGAAGAACGCAGCTGCTAGGGCTCAGGACGATGCTAGGGAGATCTCGCTCGAAGGAGGAAGTCGAGTACCTCGAGTCCGATGCGATTTCTCGCCTCATGCTTTGGACGGCGAAATGGTTGTCATGGAGCGAGCCGATCTCGCCACTGTCAACGGTGTGCTCTGCATGCAGGGAACCGTTATCGTTAGGAACGTCGCTTTCCAGAAATGGGTCGCTGTCCGATTCACCATGGACCACTGGCAGTAAGTTTCGCCTTCTACGTCTCGAGTGTGGCTGACACTCAGAACCACGTCTGAGGTATCTGGAAACCATGTCACACATGTTCCTTCGTCTACTACTCATGATGAAGGATGGGATCGATTCAGCTTCAGTATAAAACTAGAAGACTTTAGGAGAAAACTCGAGGACAAACAGCTCATGATCTGTATTCGATTCTCGGTCGAAGGTCAAG